>ERZ773233.243-NODE-243-length-40561-cov-4.984274_pt1 | contig 40561 bp, 28 predicted proteins | sample MGYA00580991_ERZ773233 | MGnify/ENA primary metagenome ERZ773233 (study PRJEB29015, sample SAMEA2738178) | human oral metagenome | biome: human oral; feature: human-associated habitat; material: saliva | place: China | collected 2161 ...
AACGGCAGGGACTTTTCAGATATCTCACCGACAGATCTCAGAAGAAATATTACATACTGTTTCCAGACTCCATATCTTTTTGGTAAAACCGTAACGGAAAATATTGAATTTCCGTATACTATAAGAAATATGAAAATAGACCTTACAAGAATAAATTCTTTGTTTGCTATGTTTCACATGTCTGAAGATTATTTGCAAAGAGATGTACAAAATCTATCGGGTGGTGAAAAGCAAAGGATAGCCTTGATCAGGAGTTTGATATTTAAGCCTAAAGTTCTTCTTTTAGACGAAATCACCTCCGCTTTGGATCCGGATAATACACTTATAGTAGAGAAGGTCATCAAATCTTTAAGTCAAGAAGGCATAACGATACTGTGGGTAACACATGATCCGGATCAAATCGAAAAATATGCAAATAAAATCCTAACGATAGATTCCGGAAAGATAAGATCTTTTGAGGAGGTATTAAAATGAATACCATGAATAACATAAGCATACTATCCCTCGCCACCTCTTCATCTTTGGTACTGATAACTCTTTTTTTCTCTTACCGACAAAAACTAAGTCTTGAAAAGGATATAGTTATAGCTGTTTTGAGAGCTGTTATTCAGCTTGTTATAGTAGGATATGTCTTGGAATATGTGTTCGGTTATGCTAGTCCGATATTTACCACTCTGCTGCTTTTATTTATGATCTTTAATGCAGCATATAACGCAGCCAAAAGAGGAAAGTCTGTAAAAAACGGACTTACGATATCTTTTTTTTCGATAACGGTCGGTGCAAGTGTAACTTTGATGATACTCGTATTATCAAAGACCATAAAATATGAGCCTTATCAAATAATACCTGTCAGCGGAATGATCATAGGTAATTCTATGGTCGCATTGGGATTATGCTATAAGCGTATGGCGGCTGATTTTAATATAAAACGTGACGAGGTTGAAACAAAGCTTTCCCTTGGTGCGGATATACTTCCTTCTTCAATAGAAATCATCCGTGATTCTATAAAGACCGGTATGATCCCCACCATAGATTCGGCAAAGACCTTAGGTATCGTATCCTTACCCGGCATGATGACAGGACTTATTCTCGCCGGTTCGTCTCCGATAGAAGCCATAAAGTACCAGATCATGGTCACATTTATGCTTTTATCGACAACATCAATATCTTCATTTATTGCCTGTTTTCTATGTTACAGGGGATTCTTTAATAAAAGAAAGCAATTGCTTTTTATGGAATGATCATCGAATTATATACACTAAGACGCTGCCTCATCTTGTTTTTAGGAATATAGGGGCAGCGGCTTAGTATAAAAGTCATGATTTTTGTCTTAAAAACCCATCCCAAGGTCATCATTAAAAGTCAGATCCATGATCACAGGATGACGAAAACTTTCTACCCCTGTACTTTCATCACAGACTACCAGATAGTATTTCTTATCTTTATCGTATTTTTTATCCTTAAAACGGAATTTCATACGGTAGATCCTCTTTAGTGCATCAACTTCCCTGCTGTCCGCAAAAAAACTTGCATCATTGGATATCTTCTCATTGTCCTCTGAAATAAAGAAGATCTTATATGTAGCTACCTTCACCACATCACTGACCGGCTCTGATTGAATAAAGTCAAGTACCGTGATCTTATCTGTGATCTTTTGAACCATACTTACCAGGGCTATTTCAGCATTCTTTGTATCCATGTGACCACGTTCCATCTTTATATCGAGCAAAGGAACGAGCATCTCCTGCGGTGATGAACCGCCGTGGACAAAGTTTAGTCCCCCACCCGCAAGCTTAAATACATTGGTGCTTATAGGGAAAGAAATCATCTTCGTATCTTCATTACGAAGTATCTTGCCTATAGAGATACTTTCTATTCCATCTTCTTTGACGGCATTTTTCGAAACTATAAACCTTCGGTTTAGAAATGAATCCTTCTCATTAACACCTGCTATCTTATCACTTTCCTTAACCTTATCTCTTTTATAAATAAATCCATGATCAGCTGTAACGATAAAATGATAAGTATTGGCATTTGCGGAAATACGTCTGATCAATTCCATGATCTCGGTAATTGCCTCCTTGCAGGCTACGAACACCTCATCTTCGGTATTAGCCTTGTCACCTCTGGCATCTATCTGATTATGATACACATAAATCAGTTGTTTACCTGTAAAAATATCTCTAAGCTCCGTTTTTTTTAGGTTCTTAATATCATCGAATTGTAGGCAGATACTGTTAGGAGAATAATTCTGTAATATTGCCTGTCTTTTAGCTAAGTTATCACAAGTAAGATCATCGACCGTAACCTGATAATCGTCCGTCATAGTGATCTTACTATGCGGCAAAAGTGCTGCCATACCAAGTCTTGTATAAGAGGGGATAACGCTAAGCTGTGAATCCAACTTGACCTTGCACTTGGGATCATCTAATAGGTTTTGATATAATTCCTGTCCCACCTCATAACGCATGGCATCGGATATGATCACAACTGTACGCTCCTTAGCACCGGCAACAATGCGAGTGTAGAAATCGATCTGCTGGGGATGCTTGATAAATACCTCATCTTCATTAAGACCTTCATTCCATTTCGGAAGGAGTCTTGCCAGATATTCATTGGTATAAATATTTTCTACCAGTTCTCTTAGTTCCTCAAATCCCAAAGTTTCTTCCAATTGATCGAATTCATAATAAAAATTCCTGTACTCCCTGTCTATCTTATGATCGGATCCTATGTACTGTGATAAGATAGAAAGCGATCCGTCGGGACAACTGTAAGTCGCATTAGTCACAATATAGTAGGCACTGTAAAGAAGACGATAGACAAGTCCCGTTATTGGAGAAAAATGCATCTTCTCACGCATTTTTATGATATTGGGGATGCTCATATCATCAAGTCCCGCTCCGGTATCTTCCGCCAGCAGACGACCGACTATCCACTTGATCAAAATCTTATCAATACAGATAAAGGTATCGCAGTTTAACAAATCCTCAGGAAGAAAATCAGCAAATACATCCGGCACATCCAACTTAGAGGACACAAAATCGGAAAATTCATCGTACTTTTCTTTGTATAATATATTATTCATCATGCTATCCATAAATGCGATAACATTACCCGATCTGTAAGAGATAAAAGGCTGCCAGGACTTGGGTAATTTAGATGAGATATGCTTTGCCGTATAGGTTACAAAAAGTGTAGTGACAAAATTCTCAAGTGTAGGCTCCTCATCGGCATATCCGAAATACTTCTCGCAAAGCTTCCAAAAAATATCTAAAAGATCGTACTTTTTTATCTCAATAAGATATTTATTATCCTGCAACTGTCCGTCTGTCAAGATCACACGAACCACTTCTTCAAAAGAACAGGTGCGTGTACGACAAATACCGCTTAAAAGTCCGATGCGAATATTTTCCTCATTGAAACTATCTATTTCCAGATCGTAGAATCTTTGTGTGCGTTCCTTATTCGCAAAGAACTTGATATGCTTTTCAATGACAGCTTTATATTTTTCGTCGATACCCAGATCAGCCGCAAGCAACGAAGCACGATCCGCAAAAAATCTTCCGGAATAAGCATAGGTATCCTCAAGATGATCGTCTTTTACATCCGGCTTTGAAAACGGAGCGTAGATAAGATAATTAGTCTCTTTGTCTTTACGCTCCAAAAAATATTTAGTATAGAACTGACTATCCTTTTGTAAAAAATATACCTTGGCATTATCAAGTTCCACTGTTTGCATATCTTCTTCAAATTCACCTTTATCGTCATACCAAAACACAAGCTTTCTGTCGTCACCTGTGAATTCTTCATTTAAACGATCTATAATTTGTTTTAGGTTTAATTGTGCCATTTAATCTATTACCTTCCACTGTCCAAATCTGCGACTTCCTTCTCTTATCAGAATACCTTTTTTCTGCAATTGGGACATGATACGCTGAATAGTTCTAAGCGGTACACCGATAGCTGTATTTATGGATCTTTGAGTTGCATTGGGATGTAGCCTAACATACCTAATGATATCAGCTTCATATCCTACCGATTCATCTGTATTTATACCGCCATCACCGCCATTGCCGCCAACTTTACCGCCAACTTTACCGCCATTACCGCCAACTTTGCCGCCATTGCCGCCATTGCCGCCATTGCCGCCAACTTTACCGCCATTGCCGCCAACTTCATCCTTGATCGTTGCGGTAATATTATTCGCTTTACCGCCATCTTTAGTTGCAGAATCAGTCGCATCAGTTGTAAATGTATCTGTATGTGTTTCCATTCCCTTACGATAAATACTGACAACTACATCGACTTCTCCACCTTCAAATACAGGAACAGCAAGCCCTTCATCACAAACTTCCTGTACAACCCTTGGAATACCGCTACCCCATTTTTCCATAAGTCTCATATAGAAAAAAGCCTTTGCCAGTGCTTCATTCCTTATTTTTGAACGCCCTTTTTCCATCCCCTGAAATGTCTGAGTTTTAGGTAATTTTCCCGGAGAGAATATTTCCAATCTATTATCATAAAGAGCTATTTGAATATTTCCACGATCAACATAACTTCTATGTACTACAGCATTTACGATCAGCTCACGAATCGCAAAAGGAGGAATCTCATAGACATCCAAGCGATGCACTCCCTTAAATGTCGCTCTCATTCGTATATTACGAAGCACATACTGATAAGCCGCTTCTACCAGTTCCCATGCAGAGCCTGTGTACTCCCTACGATCAACAAAAACAGCCTTTGTAGATCCCTTAAACACACCGCACTGAATCATATTCGGAACACGATAGTCCCCTTTTAAAATCGCATAGGCATTATTCGGATAGTATTTTCCGTTCTTTTCCCTTATAACCCTCCATGAAAGAAGCTGTTCAACAGTCAGATCCTTGATTTCTTTTTTATCTTCTTCATTTAAAGTATTTGAAAGAGCTTCCTCCTTCATTCTCTTACAAAGATCGCTTATATCTTCCGATGTTATCTCTAAACCGATACAGGGCATTTCATCAAAGGAACGCCTGCTGCCTTCTAAGCGAAGTTCCTGAATCATATATTCATCAGCAGGTCTTGAAGTGCCTGCAACACGAATATAAGTTCCGTTATCGATCCCCTCACTTTTTATATAGTATGGCTTTTGAACACCCTCATCTATATCAACTACAATAACTGTCTTATCATCAATAGTCTGCATATAAATGTCAGGTACTATCATAGGTTCACATTGGTCAGAAATTGCATTCGCTATAGCATCCATCTCCGCAAATAGGATATCTTCAGGCACACCAATGACTGTGTGGGTATTATCTTCGATGCCAAATACTAACTTGCCACCTATTCCATTGCAAAAAGCAATAACTGCTTTCATATAACTTTTACTCTTTGCAGGGCGCATTCCCTTATATTCTATGCTTTTATTTTCACCGCCGAGAATATCTTCTATAGTCATGTTTGCCTCCTATCCGGTTTATTTGTCTTTGATCATAATATTCTTTGAATCTACAAGAACCTCATAGAACTTTCCGTCTACTCCGGTCTGAAGTTTTTTATAATTTACTTTAACACCGTCATCCAGATCAAGCTCTATACGGCTAAGTGCCAAGTGAGCGATTTTCTCGTCATATTCACGACATTCCTTTAACTGCTTTGTCAGCTTTTCCTTGCGTTTGGTAGCTGCTGCCACTTCACGAGCATTGGTACTGTTGTTGATAGTGTCCTGCATACGATTGATCTCGCTCTCATAGATACGCTGCATTCTATGCAGATAGTCAATACGAAGATTGCCTATAGTATCAGCATTATACCTGTGTAAATAAATAAGTGCCTTAAATCCGTTCTGCTTGCCTGAATCAAAAAGCCAGTATATAGGTCGCTTACCTGAGCCTGTTACGGAATAAGTCTGACAATGGTCTTTGAAGAAATCATTAAGGAAATAATTTCTGATAACCTCACGAGAGGTATTACCCTTATTGCCAAGTGCCTCTGCGATAAATTCAAGGTTTACTTCCAAGGTTTCCTCTCCATAAACCACCTTTAACCAAGTGCAAAGACGGCTAATGATATCATCCTCCAGATACTCCTCATCGGTTATAGAGATAATGTTGTCGACATCAGGTTTAAACCTTATGTACTTAGTATCATCCCAATCACCGCCTGCATAGGCAAGACCTTCGGTATCCAGTGAATAACGACCGAACATACAGCCGATGAAGTAGGAAAGGAGGGACTGAATCATTTCTCCTATGTTAACATTTTTAATTGTCAAATATTTTGATTCTACAGTAATATAGTCAATATCTGTTATTCCATAATAGTCAGCAAAATATTTATTCAATTGAGTTTCATTTGAACTCAATTGATTTATTGCAATCTCTCGTTTGTATATAATTTCCATAACAGCCTCTTCAATAAGAAGTTTATTTTGTATTAGAGGATGACTTACAAAATCCCAAGAATATTCATTTGAGTCCCACTCTTCTTTAACTAAACTAATATTGTCTTTTGCAATCTTACCGATATATTCATAATCCCACTGCTCAAAAGGTAATTTTGAATAATCCCCTAATTTAAAATGTATAGTAGGATTTAACAGTTTCGCAATATGATTAACAAATGCTGTATTTAAATATCCTATAAGTGCAAACACATACTGTTCTGGTACAAAAACTGTGGCGGCAGAGGAATCAAATAAAAAACCTTTTTCAAAAAACCTAAAGGATAAAGCTCCTGTCACTATATCATTCCATGAAATATGTTCTTTGAAATTATACTCTAAGTTAAAATTATGAGCCCAAATCCTATTTCCATCAGGGTGCATTGTATTTTGCATCTCATACCCATCATCTAACCAATCAACTACATAATTTCTATTTCCATACCACTTTCTAAACTCTCCACCTTTATCATATGGAAACCACCGAATCTTAGATTGTTTAGCCAATTGTCTATTCATTCCAAAACCAATATTAGTAATGCTCACCTCATGCCAAAGTCTTAAATATTTTTCATTTCTTCCTGTTGTTAACCCCATTCGTGGTTCTGAAATGCTTGAAAGATTTCCTCGTCCAAATGCTTCTAATACTGACTCTTTAATCCAATATGCTACTGGAACACTAGGAATTTTCTTAGCTTGATGTGCAACAAAATAGTATCTATTATTATTGGAGAAGAAAAACATTTCCTTTGCTTTTTCATTTACTCCTTCAACCAATCTAATATATAAGCCTTTGTATTTTGAAAGTAATTTTTTTTGTAAAACAAAGGATGTTGTTTGAACAACTTCTCCAGCAATTTCATCAAATGCTCTTGCACCAAGATGTAGCATATTAATGGTTAACAAATCCTGTATTTTCTCTCTAAGCTTTTCAAAACTTGTAACAAACATCCAAGCGTGCATAGTTATCATCGCTTGATAGCCACTTTCTATTATCAACTGTCCACAACGCTCAATAAACACAGCAAAAAGATCCGCCTTGCTATCAGGATAATTCTTTTTTAGATAGTTATTGACTTTTATGCTCAAATTACTGCTTCCTGCATACGGCGGATTTGTAACTGTAACATGGTACTTCTCTCCCAGCACCTTCCCCTGTGCAAGCATCTGTCTAAGCTCTTTTGCAGTTTCATCCAAGTGCAAATTATCCATTCTTATCTGCCCGGCATCATCGCTACCTTCAACAAACCTCTCCAACAGCTCCCAATCATACTTCTCCACCGTAAGTATAGATCCGTATTCTTTCGCATCTATAAAGGTATCAAGCAGAGCTGTTATCTGACCCAGAGCCTTCTCCTTTTCTTCCTCACTTAAGCCTACACCGAAGTATTTAAGCTGTTCTCTATTAATACCGTTGCTCTCCTGAATAGAATATAAATTAGGCTTATACTCGCTGCTTAATATCCTTCGGTTATACTGTCTTGCCTTCATCATTACCGCAAAATACGCCAACTGAAAGGCTCTATCGTCTATATCCAGACCATAGATATTATTTTTAAGTATACTTTTTGCCGCATCACGCTGTCCGTATCCGGCACTTTCATAGATCTGCATAAGTACATCAAAGGCGTATACCAGGATATGCCCGCTGCCCATACAAGGATCGATTATCTTGATATCCTCAGGACTGAGCTTTGCATACTCTTTTCTGATTTCATCAAGTTTTTCCTGTACTTCTGCCTCCTGCTTTGCTTCTTCCAGATAATACTTCCAATTTGCCTTTAATTCATCATTCGGATGTCCTTCCACCCATAAGCGTCCAAGACTGTTTTCCACCATGTAGCGAACTATCCAGTCCGGTGTAAAAAGCTGAGTTGCTGCCGGAATATCCTCTTTCCTTATTTTTGTGCCCGAAGGTCTGCCGAAAACTTGTGCTTTCGGTTCTGTATTGTAATACTGATACAGCCATCCGATAATTTCCACCTGACCGCCTTTTTCCACATTGAAGTCATCTTCATCTATATCATGAACTAATTTATAGACCACTCCATCTCTGTCAATTACAGAAAGGTTCAAAAGCAGTTCCGTATAGTCAGCTGTTCTTTCAAAAAGTGCCGGCAGATATTCATTTAGTGCATTACACTGCTTGATAAAAAGCAGGCAAAAAAGTTCATCCAACTTATTGTCTGTCTTTAGCTGTAGGATCTCTTCTTTTTCCCTGTCTGTAAATTCAAGCTCCGCAGCAAAGGGGCTGCTTACCATATCCGGCTCCACCTTTCCCGTATCTGAAGAAAGCACACGCACATGAGAAGGCAGATAGTCATTTACTTCCATAAATCGTATAGCAATAAGACGGTTAAACCAGGTGTAGGCAACCTCTTCGATTATGTATTTATAGGCAGTCTTGTAATCGCTATCCTTTTCTTTACTGCGAATTACTTCTACCAGTTTTCTTCTCTGCTCTATTTTTTCTTTAGCTATGGAGTACGGCTTATCTGTTCCTATATCATAAAACTCTGTGTCGGCTGTGGACTGCGAAAGTGCGGTGCTTATCCCCTCTGCCGTAATTCCGATCAAACCTGCACGATAACTTATATCTGCTATGAGTTTATTTCTAGCCCAGATAGCAAAGTTTTTGATGGCTGACTTGTTCATGCCCTTGCTCTCTCCTCATGTTGTATAGTAGTGGTTTTTTAAGACCCTCTCCAAGGTCTTTATAACTGTTAATTGTCTTCTCTTTAGTTTCTTTATGATCTATATTGTGTAATACTACAGCTTTCATATATATCTGACATGATGAATTAGCCACTTGAACCTGAACTTATAAATCAAACTATCATATAGTTTATTAAAACTCTATATTTACTATAGTATCTTCATCCAACTGGGAAACAAGCTTATTTCTCAGTTCTTTTATATATTTATCTATATCGTCGGTATTCTCAAGTCTCCAGGAAGATGTACCGGTCATCTTTTTGATGGAAACATTCTTTATTTTACGCACTTTGTACTGTTCTTTTTGTTCGGCTATACTTTTTGCCACTTCTTCCTCATTGACAGTAAATCCCTGCTTCCTTGCTTCTTCTTCTATCCTGCGGATCTCTTCAGCCTGCTTTCTTTCCGCTATCTGACGATCCATGTTGTCCATTTCATTCATAAGACGAATTTTTAAAGCCTCCGCCTTATCCGCATAACTTCTGAGTGCCGATACATTATTACAACTTTCTGCTCCTTTATGAATCTCTTCAAATAAAGACAGATAACGCTCTTTCTTTTGCCCGACATATTCCTTTGTAGCAAGCACTTCCAGAACACGCTGCCTTGATTGATCTATAGAGTCAAGAACCGGTGCTTCTTCCACTTCCATAACCTTAGCATAAGCATCTCTAAATTGCTTAAGAAGCTCGGGAAGCTGCGGTATATTTTTATAAGGTTTATCCTGCTTTACAATAGCATGCATCTTTTCCACAACTTCTTCCAGCTTTGTATCCACTATATATGTCTTGCTGTCTTCATAGATTGCAAGCATATCAAGCACACGCATGAAGATATTTTGCTGCTCACCGCCAAAGAATGTTTTTACCGGCTCATAATCTTCCGCAAAATCAAAAAATGACTCACGCATCTTAGAAACATATCCGAAAAATTCAAGCGTGGATGTAAGCTGTATAGTAGACTGCAACAGGCGTTTGCCCATATTAAGAACCTTTTTACCCGGATAAGCATATTGATCGTAATAAGCTTCCAATCTACTCATGTCATTTACCATATTGGTCGCATAGCCTTGAAAGCTCTTCATGATGCTATCCTCATCCTCTGAAGTAGAAGCAGCGTGAAATACCTCTTTCATTACATCACGAACTGCTTTCTTATCCTTCTCGCTTACACGCACTCTTTCTTCCATCAAAAGCTTTTCTACAAAGGCTTTTTTGGTGATATAGCCTATTATATCATCTTCAGATTTATTATTTAGATTGACATATGCACCGTTGACGATAAAATTAAGATCTCCTCTCTTGAACAAACGTGCAATAAGCCATTCAATGTCATCTTCCACAAATCCGTAAGGAGCCTTCATAAATCTGTCTTTCACCGACTTCATGGAAGTCTTCATGTGATTACGGGAATTCATTGATATGTACCCTAACACATCATCCAGTGCATGTGCATTAGCCTCCGTACCGCCTTCCAATTGAAGAAGCATCTGGTTGCTTGTTCGAAGGAGCTTTGCAATATCCGCTTCTCCCATTGCCTTATCTATGTAAGCAAGCTTATGATAGACTGTCTGCACCAGACGACCTATGGCTTCATTTATCTTAGAATTCACTTCTTTAGAAGACAGGCGGACTATATCTCCATTAACATAGATCGTTGCTTCTTTTAATCCTTCTGTCAGATAGAGCTTTGCATTGGCATTGCGTTCACGCATCTCCACACGCTTAGCTTCTTTAATACTTTCATACTTGGCAAGCTGTGTAGAAGTGTTTTTACGAAGGAAACGCTCAATTTTTAGATACGCTCTCATCTCGGTCAGGAACTCATCATCATTGGGAAGTACTACCAGGACTTCCTTCCCCTGCCCTGACATCATGCGAAGTGTCGCATCGTCCATACCTCCGTCATACCACGGAGTAAGTATACGAAGTCCGATATCAAAGCCTTGATTGGATTTATACGGACGATCATCAACTACCTGATTGAAAGAAAAAGAGTATCTTCCGTTAAATTCAGGATATCTATACTTTTTATCCGTAAAAATATCTTCAAATATCATCTCGGCGATCTTCGTAATAACTTCCGACATCTCAACATTTTCTTTTTCTATCTCGTTATTTATCTCCTGCTCTTCATCTGTCAGGAAGACATACAGATTGCCGTTTTTTTGAACAAGCATCTGGCTTATGAGTATCTTAAGTGCCTCTTCCACTTTTGTCTTAAGCTCTATACGATCATCATCAATATGCTCTATCATCAAACTTGTGATATTGTCTATATTAGACTCTATCTCAAGTACATACTTGATCATAAAGAGTGTTTTTAGAACATTTACGGCAAATACATCCGCATCTTTTTGTTCGGGATTGATATAATTGTTGGCATATGCCTTCGCTATCACGCCCTTATGGCTGTGATCCAAAAAGTTTTCAAGGGTATCGTAAAAACGGTGGAAAGGCACTATCACTCCCGTTTCCTCATTCTTTATTGTGGATGCGGATTCCTTGAATAATGCAAGCATAGAACGTTCACCCTCAGACAAATGTTTTCCTGACGCACCGTGTGTACGGATAGATGTCAAAACACTTGCAAGTAAGTTGAACTGATACGGTACGAAGGGGTAAACTTCTGCAAAATCTCTATCATCGTTATAGAGTTTTTTCTCCACACCGTCATTAAATACGATAAGGTTTTTAATGATAGTTGCCTTTTGCTCATATAGAAGTCTTAGTGTCTGTGCGGCTGTATCGGTCTTATCCAGTATCCTTTTTTTAATGACCGCATCGACATTTGCACTCGACAAAGAAAGACGTGTGTCAAAACGTCCCTGAATCTTCGAGAAATCATTGCCCTTTACCTTAGTAATAGAGTCTATATCCTGTTGAGAAGTGACGATGACCCACGCACGTCCCTGACATTCTTTTGCGAGTTCCTCCGTAACGGTCTGAAGATTCAACATCAATTTGGAATCATCTCCTATATACTGACCGATCTCGTCCACAAGGAAGACAACATGGTGGTTATTTCCCTTCTTGTCTATATATGCCCTTACACGCTTTGCAAAATCTTCAATACTTATAGTGTAGGCTTCACTTGCTTTCTCACACCAATTTCTTGCCGCTGCTTCGCTCATAAAACCCATAGCCGAAAGACTATCGACCACGCTGTCTTGTATAAAATCAAAGTCCTGACGTGAATCTTCCCATTCTTCTCCATACTCTTTTTTAAAAGCACTTTTGAATTCTTCGAACTTATTTTCTTCACTAAGCCTTCTTTCAAGATCGGCTACATGAGGCATTGAACCGCAAAATCCCTGCATCTCGTTAAAAACTTTTAAAAACACATTAACTATAGCGTCTTTGTTCTGCTTTCCGCTTGACTCACTCTTTGAATCAATATTGAAAAGGACAACATCCGAAGGTGTATCTGCAGCAAGTCTCATATCTTCAAGAACCTTGGGATCGGATAATTTTTTATCATCAATAAAGTAATCCAATGCATGCTTATCTCCAACCTTTTTATTGTCCAAAAGATATGATAATATTTTTAAAAAGTGAGACTTACCGCTTCCGAAGAAACCTGAGATCCATACCCCCATCTTTGGTGTGGATCCGTTGATACCCTTTTTATATGCAGCAAAAAAATCCGCAAAATGTTTTTGCAATTCCTTAGTCACCACATATTCTTCAAGTTCCTGTGACACATTGGTCTCTTCACCCTGACCTACGATTATGACCCCTTGAATCTCACGATCTATCTTCTTGGCAAACATATCTTTGATCTGCATTTTATGCCTCCTATTTTACGAGCTTAAATGCTCTGTAATAATTATCATCTTTGATCTCATTAAAAAGAATAAGTTCCTGTTCGTTATATGTACCCGGGAAGAACAGTACTACAGGTGCTTTAACAAAAGCTTGATGCAGGTTATTAAGGACTTTATGAGAACGAAGGATTGGGTAGCATTTGCCTATCCCGGTAAGAAACACAACTGCATTATCCGGAGTGTTATCCTTAATATGCTGTACTATGATACTGTCATCATCATTGAATTTCATTGAATTGCTTACTGCTTTTGTTATTCTTTCCAGTCCGCTTTTTTTCTCGAAATTAAAACACTTTTCAAGAAAATTCTTTTCTTCCAAAAAATCTATGATCATGTCATAGAGATCGAAAACCACAAGCTCAAAATCATCCGCATCATTCTTATTTTTATTTTTCAGATACTCTATCCTCTCTCTGACTTCCAATTCTTTTTCGGGCGGATAGTCAAATATCCAGTAATTTACTTCATTTGCTCTTCCGAAGCTTTTTCGAAATCTATCTTTTTTGATCTCAAGCTCCATTGCATCAAGTCTTTCAACTAAGTCTGCCATTATCTCACCCCTGTCAATGTTCTGATATAAGGCTCCATATCGTGACTTTTCAGCCACTGCTCCATAATCGGATCAAGAATAGGTTTTATGATCAGCCTCTCAGTCTTTCCTTTATCGGTAAAACCGGCTTCGTAAAGCATGGTCTTATAACACCCTCCCAATCTTTTAAGGGTCGCATCCGTCCACTTTGCAACTTTTTCATCCTGAAGTTGCTTATCTTTAAAGAAGATCCTTATATCACTATCCGTAAATGTATTGCTTCCTATGATCATTTTCTCTCTTATAACTTCATAAACAAAGTCAAAGAACAAGGTGTCATAGGCAAAGGCTGCAACAAGAGCAAAGAGTTTTTGTGTTGTAACATCACTTTCCTTAAATACTTTAACAAAGCTTTCATCAAGCATCCTTATCCTTCCGGAAACAGTGTTGAAGATCTGCTCTGAACGAAGTGTTGTGGGCGCAGCAAATATATTGTCATTTTGATTGATCTTTTTAATTTCATCTAAGGACTTCCCCTCTGTAAGAAGTCCGACTACCTTTCTAAATTCCATAAACCAGAAAGAAGTCTTTACAGCTGCGGCACTGTAAGCTTTCCTCTTCATATATTTTGATCTCCCTTTGATTTTAATGATCAAGCTGTCCCATTGTCGGGACTTGCACACGAAATCAGCTCCAAATGTATAAGTTTATCGCACAATAAAAGAATAATAACACCTTTAGCTGTAAAAAGGAATATTATTCTTATTTGTCCTCAAAGAAAATTCTATCTGCCTCAATAGCATATGTATATACGCCGGAATTGATATTCTTATACTCTTTCAGCGTTTTAGTATCTTCACCCAAGTGTCTCCGGGATTCTTTTTATAAAACATAACAAACATTTTGGAACATTGCAATAACATTTCGGTACATTACGGTAACATTTCAATACATTGCGGTAACATTTCAATACATTGCGGTAACATTTAGGAATATAGCAATAACATTTCGGGCATAAAAAAACCGCAGAAACATCGAATTTCTGCGGTTTTCCATATTCTGTATATTCTGATTATCTCTTTGAGAACTGTGGTGCTCTACGAGCTGACTTAAGTCCGTATTTCTTACGCTCTTTCATTCTAGGATCTCTTGTGAGATATCCCGCCTTCTTAAGAGTAGGTCTGTATTCAGCATCAGCTTTCAATAAAGCTCTTGCTATACCATGTCTTATAGCACCTGCCTGTCCTGTAAATCCGCCACCGTGCACATTTACAAGTACATCGAATTTATTAAGTGTATCTGTAGCTGTTAAAGGCTGACGTACAACAACCTTAAGTGTTTCCAATCCCAAGTAGTCATCTATATCTCTTTTATTTATAGTAATCTTACCGTTACCAGGTACAAGATATACTCTAGCTATAGATTTTTTTCTTCTTCCAGTTCCGTAAAATTTATCATTAGCCATTGATTTACTCTCCTTTTCTACCTCTCATTAACCCTTTATTGTCATAACTTCAGGTTTCTGAGCTGCGTGATTATGTTCAGGACCTGCATATACATGAAGTTTTGTATACATTTTTCTTCCGAGCGGTCCCTTCGGCAACATACCCTTAACGGCAAATTCTATTACTCTTTCAGGCTTCTTAGCTAAAAGTTCCTTTAATGTAGTTTCCTTCATACCGCCTACATAATCTGAATGATGATAATAAATCTTTTGATCAAGCTTCTTACCGGTCACCTTGATCTTATCAGCGTTAACAACGATAACATAATCTCCACAATCAACATGTGGTGTAAAACAAGTCTTATTCTTGCCTCTTAATACACTTGCCACCTCTGAAGAGAGACGTCCCAAAGTGCAACCTGCAGCGTCAACAACATACCATTTTCTGTTGAGCTTATCAGGATTAGCCATAAATGTATTCATCATAGTCCTCCATTACAATATCAATCAATACGTTATTAATAATTTCTTTTATAGACAAATGCTTTCCGGGGCATTGGAATAAGCATCAATCGCTAATTTAAACGGGGCTTCCCCGTGATCTTGACCGTGTATTCATAACACAGTCCCAAACTCCACTCTAAAAGTGGACATAAAAAATAAGTCATTTCTGACAACACCGTATATTATATACTTCCTTTAGAAGGCTTGTCAAGTAACTTTTAGAGTATTTAAATCAAATCTACATGTGATAATACTAATGTCATTGCGCCTTTTTGACAAAGTTTGAATACCGCTTCCAAGGCTTGCGAACCGGATATATCCATTGCCTGTACATTTCTCGTGCGCAGTATCAGTACATTCTTGCCTTCTTCATGAGCTATATCAAAAAGTATCGTCAAAATCAATGTGATCAAAAGAGCCTCTATATCGCTTTTGGGAGCTGTCTTTATTTATTGTTTTCTATATTTACCATCTTGACAATCCCTTATAAGATTATATATACTACCGTAGAATTGCACATATTTTCTTAACCTCGGAGGTATAAAATAATGGAAAACATACAATCTTTCCTTAAACGAAAAGATATTGAGATATCCGCAAAACGTTACGGTATCGATGCACTGGGCGCTATGGCTCAGGGACTTTTTTGTTCTCTTTTGATAGGTACTATAATCAATACGATAGGTACCCAGTTTCATATAGGTTTCTTAAGTTCTTCCGTGGCAACCGTTGCCGGTGTAGAGTATACGGTCGGTGGACTTGCCGGGGCGGTAAGCGGTCCGGCTATGGCTGTGGCGATAGGTTACGCTCTCAAATGCCCGCCTCTTGTACTTTTTTCTTTGATCACCGTGGGTTTTGCCTCTAACGCTCTGGGCGGTGCCGGAGGACCTTTGGCAGTGCTTTTTGTTGCTATTATCGCCGCAGAGGCAGGTAAGGCTGTATCTAAAGAGACCAAAATAGATATTTTGATAACTCCGTTGGTTACGATCGCAGTAGGCGTACTTCTTTCCGCATGGTGGGCTCCTGCTATAGGAAAGACCGCAATGAAGCTCGGAGATGTCATCATGTGGGCTACCGAACTTCAACCGTTTTTAATGGGTATACTCATATCCCTACTTGTCGGAATAGCACTTACTCTTCCCATATCATCTGCCGCCATCTGTGCCGCTTTGGGACTTACCGGACTTGCCGGAGGTGCTGCTGTCGCAGGTTGCTGTGCTCAGATGATAGGCTTTGCCGTCATGTCTTTTCCCGAAAACAAGTGGTCCGGACTTATATCGCAGGGTATAGGTACTTCCATGTTGCAGATGGGAAATATTGTTAAAAATCCACGCATCTGGATAGCTCCTTGCATAACTTCAATGATCACCGGACCTATAGCTACCTGCTTTTTTAAGTTTCGCATGGACGGAGCTGCTGTTTCTTCGGGAATGGGTACCTGCGGATTTGTAGGGCAGATAGGTGTATACTCAGGTTGGGTCAAGGATATAGCCGAGGGCAGCAAGTCCGCTATTACAGGGTTTGATTGGATGGGGCTTATACTTATCTGCTTTATACTTCCCGCAGTCATTACTCCTTTGATCAATATGTTCTTAAGGAAAATAGGCTGGGTTAAAGACGGGGATATGAAACTGAGCTAGTCTTCATTAAACCGATGTGAAGATCCGTGAATATACAGAGATCTGATATTAATATTTACGCAATACTATGTCTAAGCGGGTGATAACAATAACAACCGTATATTATATAAACATTGCCTGTTGCACAAGCCTTAATATGTATGAATGTGCAGATAAATGATACTTCATTAAAATATGTACTAACCTTAGTTTTTAATGCATTTGAGTAAATTTTATTTTTGATTCATTATATAAAAGAAGCTCAAATAATTACGATCTGTAAAAAATCAAAGTCCTATGTTACGGGGAATAATCTTGGATTTTCGCTTCGTTTTCCAAGTCTGTACCGGTAATATAGGACTTTTTTAATATAGATCAACGTGTATTTTCAACAATTAGTATGTCTATTACGAGCGGTCAGCTAAGTCAAAATCTAAGGCTGATATCCGCTTAACTATCTATTATAAACAGCTGCCAAGCGGATAGTTAAGTTGAAAGTCAGGTAAGGTATCGGTTTAGCAATCTATTGTAGACGGCTGACAAGCGGATAATTAAAAGCTCAGGCAGAGTATCCGTTTAACATGGTACTTTAAGAATCTTAATTATATCAAAACTTCAATATATTCATACACATAAGTAAAACAGCTACATTTGCCCCTACCCATAATATAAGAAATATAGCTTCCTGCCAGGTCCTTGTTTTAACAAGGAAAGGTCCCAAAGGCAGGTGTATGCTTTTGTTGCTGAGAGGCCAGAGTATAGGACAGCCTTTTTTATTAAACATATCTTCTATTATATGGAATAACCATCCGAAGCCCATACCGAAAAGCAGGGAAGGCAGAACCTCCTTTCCCGCATAAGACAGTGCTGCAAAAACCCCGGCAACAGCCAAAATCTTAAATAATACAAATCTTCCCTTAAGTGTTAAGATGCCGAATATCAAGCCGAATACAGCCGATATGATAAGCTTTGTTTTAAGTGAATAATTCACCGGCATAGACAGATAGCATGCCGCAACAAAAAGTAATGTGTGGGTGATCCCTCTATGTTTAAAAAAAGGTGATAAGAAGGGAAACTTCTTGCTTACTTTAGAATTATCTATATCCACATCGGGCAGTATAGAGCCTGCTATAGCTGTCGGAATACCCAGTATGGGGTAAACTGTTATGGGATCCGTGCCTATGACCGGTATATTTATCCCTTTTCTATATAGCCAGGCAAAAACCGCATAAGATGTGGCTGTTGCTATTACATGTGTCTGTACTGTCATGGTCATCCTCTCTTTGCTGTATCCATCTGATAAGTTCTTATTATCTCTGTATTATATGTTCTTGCTTATTCCGCTTTTATACCCAGCTCTTTTTTTTCTTCCGGAGAAAGAGTCCTGCCTGCCAGCATCTCTTCGATCTTCTTTGACACCTCTTCTTCACTCAGTACGGGATATAGCGTAGTTGACATATAGGTTTCTATATTATCTTTTATATTATCCGTTTTTTCATATTTACCTCTATCTATGCCCATTATCTTACCGTCAGGAGAAATAAATCCGTTTACATTATAGTCTTCTATAGGAGTATCCAATACCAGTTTAAGTTTACCCGTTGAAAAATCAATAATATAGCATTTTCTGTCGATAGTATTATTTCTTATCATCATTAAAGTATCGGTAGCTGCATTATAATAGTTATAGTCACTTATACTTATTTCTGTTTGCTGATAGTCCCTATCTATCTCCCAAGTGCTTAAACCTTCTTTACTGCTCCAACTAAATGCCGCCTCATTCTGTATTCCCTTCAATATTATTTCGTCTCCGTCATTTTGTATATCTACCACTTCTCCCGGGATATTGAGCTTAAGTTCATTAGTTTCAAGATCATATATTTCTGCTACATTTCTCTGATTATTAATGACAAGGATATTAGCATTTTTAGATATTTTTATATCTTTGGCGTAAGTATTTATATTCTTATAAGTTTTTACCGGCTTAAGGTCTTGTGCGTCAAATATAATCAAGCCTTCTTTTGAATCATAGATCAACAGGTATTTTGAATCATCACTGAATCTAAGATTATAAATGCCTTTAGGCAGATTTAACTGCATATAGTGGTCATTATGAAGATCGTATATTGCCAACACCTCTTTACCTTCAGATTCATTGGTCAAATAACCGCTGGTCACATTTGCATAATATCTACCGTCATTGGAGATCGCATTATTGAATGAACTCTGTCCGCCGATCCACTCTATATTCTCATTTATTGCTATATTTTTACTTGTCTTACCGTTATCATCGGACACAGACAGACTTTCTGAGTCCAACAGCAATATATGAGAAGAATCATTGGAGGCAGCTATTATTCTTTGGTCTATATCTACCGATGGCACATCAGTTTGCAGGTCTATCATCTTTATGACCTGATTTGTTCTGGAATTTGCAAATACCTTACTTCCGTCTTTTGAGAATAAAAATTCTGTCGGAACACCATCTCCAAAACCAAGATGGTTTTCTGTTATTTTCTTGTCTTTCCAAACAGTATAAGCACCGTTTGATCCAAACCCTATCAGCGTATCGGTATCTTCATTATAGATAATTCCCAACACAGCTTCTTTACTCATAGGTATATCATCGATTATTTCACCTGTATTCCCGTCAGCAATATACATTCTGGTTGACGACCTGAAAGCTATCTTATCTCCGTTTTCACTTTCATATATTAAATTGCTGATATAATTTAGATTAATATCATTTTTCAACCTGAATATTTCTCTCTTATCTTCCAAAGAAATTTTCATGATCTCATTTTGGGTCATCAATATAATACTTTTACCGTCATTCGAATAACGAACATATATGTATGGATTATAAATTTCTTTTTGCATTATGGAATTATATTCTTTAACACCGGGAACAAAATCTATTACAGAGCCATCGCTAAGATTCCTTCTGCTAAGTTGTGCTTCATTGTTATAAACCGAAGAAACCAAGACCTCACTGCCGTCGCTTTTGATATCTACCTTCTTCAACTCACCTTCTACAACTATTTCTCCCTGTTGTTGCCAGGTCTGAGTATCATAAGTACGCAAAATAGTATTATAATTTTTTTCATTTGATACCGCATAGAAGAATTTCGAATTATCCTCGGAAAATTCCGCCATACGTGGCAGTCCTTCCATTTCAAATTTGACTTTTTCTTCACCTGTCTCCATATCATATATGATACAGCTGTTATCAAATGAAGCCGATGCCAGATACTTACCATCCTTTGAAAAATCCACAAATACAACCTGTTGACTGTGCCCTGAGAATACCTTTAATACTTCTGCGCTTTCCGCACTTGCAACGGCAGTATCATAGTTACCCATGCCGTAGGCAATATATTTACCGTCATTACTTAGTGACATTTTTGTATAATAGTTATTGGTAAATATGGATGTCATAGTTGAAGCTGCTCTATGATATACTGCACTGTTTAATATAAAATCCTCGTCTGCTTTAAGATCCTCATAATTCTCAATATCTTTATTGACCAGACTCATGGCTTCCCTTGCAACCAGTACCGCCTTTAGATAATCACCTTTTTTCATGATATCTTTTGCATTCTTCATCAACAGACCGGCATTGGACTGCACAGCTTCCTGTCTTGCGGACTCGGCTTTTTGATAAGCATTTGTCATAAATATGGCAAATATCAAAAATACAACCCCGGCTAAGAGCGAAACGGTCAGTACCTTTTTACTTCTTCTTTCCTTATCCCTTTGCTTAAGATCTCCGAAAGTACAGCCGAGTATCGTTGCCATTATCCTGTATCTTTCTGTTTTTAAGATCTTAAGTGATCGTTTTGTAAGTTCTTTTAGCTTTGATCTGTTATTGTTTTGCAGTACTTCATATCCTTCGAATCCGTCTTTTAAGACTTCATCCGGTCTTATATCCGCTGCCAATATCTCATACTCGTCCTCATTGTCCGGTTTTTTAAGTTCTCTGAGTTGTTTCGGAAAAGCCTCATCCGTTTCTCCTTCTATCAAGACCGGAATTATCCTTTCATCTCCGTGTAAACTCTTGAAAATCTCTATCTCTTTTATACACCACTCCGACAAAGGTGTCCTCTTGGAACATATAACTATAAGATATCTGCTTGTTGCCAGTGCTTCTTCTATTGATGCGCCAAGGTCCTTTGCCGCAAGCTCCTCCCTGTCACGAAACACCCTGAATGTCGGTCTTTTCCCGTCTTGATAAAACTCCCGGGGAGCCTTGAAAGTTTCTATCATCTGATGTACCTGCTTGGCTACGCTTTGATCCGGCTCTACATGCCTATAGCTTATAAAGGCATCGTATTTATAGGATGTCTCTTTGTAAAGACAAGCTGCCTTTTGCATTTCATCAGATGTTATTCTGTGTTTTTGCTCTTTTGCCATTATCAGTCCTCCATTTGAAACAAAGTAAATATCGAGAGTAGATCGTATTCCGGATGACAAATATCGAATTTTTCACCTATCACTATCTCCCAGTCATCTATCAGGCAGGGATGAGTCTTAGCATTCTCATCCTTTATATATGAGTACTTGAAGTTCATTGAATAATAACTGTTACACCATCTTTTATGCTCAAGTCTTGAAAGAAAATCAAGCAGAGGATCATCACTTAAATACTTACGGAATTTATTCTTAAATTCATTGGGATCTTCTTTTCTGATCTCTTGGATCTTTGTAAATTCTTCGAATTTTTCATTGAGGTAAGCCTTTATATCCCCATCCGATCTTCCCGTAAATATCTTTCTTATTATTTCTTCTTTTACCCTGGCATGTGAGGCTGAAAGTCTTGACGAAATCTTTTTCACGTATGACAACTCGTTCCATTTTTGACCTTCTCCCATGCCTGCCGCCTCGGAAGAATCGTTATAACTTTGGTTAAATCGTTTTGCACGTTTATCAAGGCTCTCTCTTATCATAACATCATCTGTCATGATCTGGGAGACATCACCGAAGACTTTTATTTTACCGTAGTTTTGAGGCAGTAGGTGACTTAGATCTATATTGGATACATTTCTTATGATCTTGGGTACATTTTCAAAATACATATTTGCCAGCTTAAGATTTCTCAGATTTTCCACTACGTCTTCATTCATCAAAAATATAAGTGACAGACCCTTGTCTTCTTTTATGCTTTTTAATTCTTTTTGCAATAGGATCCTTTCCTGTCCTATATCCGTAATTTGTATATCCAGAGCCTTTTTGAGTTCCTCGTTATCAAGCAGTATATTTTTCATACGCCCGGCAGCATCGCTGTCTATTATGCTTACTCTTGTATCTTTTTTGAGTGATAAGGTCATATCGTTGGCAATCAGTTTTAATAGGTTAAGAGTTAATTCATTGATACCTATTATAAGGACATGGGCTTTTTTTATACCGGCATCTATCAGCTCTACGCTTTTTTTGTCTCCTATATGAGAAAGTCCGTCAAGGTCATCCGATATACTCTTACTTACTGCTTCATCGGACACGAGCATCCTTACTGTAAGATCTCTTTGATCGAAGTGGACGGTATCTATATTTTTAAGTTTTACTTCTTTTGCTCTTTCAAAACTTATCATTTCTTCCATATATCCGGATACTGTTTTGGATTCACATTTTACATAACAGGTAATGTGTTTTTTGGGTTTTATCCTTTTTACAATATCGGTATACAGTGCATAATTTTCCATATCCGTATCTGCACAAAAAAACATGTACCTGACATTGTTTATATTTAATGTATTAAAAAGCTCTTTGATCTCATTGACATCACTGTTTTGGAAATCCATCCGATATGTGGCAATACCTTTTTTTTCATATCTGCTCTTTATATTATCATCAATTAAGCCCCTTGTAATAAGAGAGATCTTGTAAGGACTTTTTTCACTCAATATGTTATTGATCAGTGTTTCTCCCATAAGGCTGTTCTCAAAAACAAGAATATGATTTTTACTAAGCTTGTTGAAAAACATATTTCTTACATGGAATAAGGTATCGGAGATCTTGTTAAATACAAATGTTGATGTAAGAATAGGTGCCATCCACTTTGCAAATTCATACATGATATTGGTCTTTTCCTCGGAAGAGACGGGTGAGACGAATAAGAATACTTTTATGGTCCCGTATACTACAGCCGATAATAATTTGAGCGGATCGTCTATTTTTAATCTATAATATTCGTAGAAGCCCTGAAAGGCACAAATAAGTGTTATAATAAATAGAGCATGGTATATCTTTTTCTTGTAATAAGTTTTGTTTTCCTTCATGAATTACCGCCTTTTATATTAATATTAAGTGTTTATTATAATAATTGTCTTCTTGAGTTTTCTTCGCAAATTTTCAGAATATCTTTTTAATTATATATTATTACATATCCGTCTTACAACTGTAGTTTATAACAACAAACTTAATGATTTATAAATATAAAAGCAATTCCTAAGTATATACTAAAAATCTCCTGTGATCCGTATCCGATCACAGAAGACTTTTGATCTCATTAAATCCTGACTACTCCATTCCGTCATCCACTATTTTGCAAAGTGCATATCCCTCAAATACAAACAATATCTTCCCCTTTGCCGTATCTCCTATCTTATCATACAGTCTGCCTGCACTCATAGACTCACCTTTTACCGTATAGGGACTGTTTGCAACATAAGCGCACTTGCCCAGCCCCTTTATACTTACTTTGATAGCTTCTTTGTCGAATTCATTATCGGGTTCTTTTTCCAGCTTGACCTTCATGCCCTTTTCCATAAATTCGGTCCCGAAATAATGATTACATCCCGATATTGTAAAATACATATCTTCCATGATCGTACCTCCTGTTTTCCGATAGCGACTGTTATATGAACGATCTATTCCCGGTGCTTATAAAAAAATGTTCGACGAATATTCTTATATATTCCTATTGTACAGATTAAGCTGTCCCATAAACATCCCTCGCATTGCGAATTTATGTTGCTTTTATTTTACGCCTGTTTTTGCCCGCAATACGATATCAGACCGTCAACTTAGTTTTCATTCAAAGGTTTATTATTTATGGTATTGTTTTACAAGCCTGTCGATCTCATCCCTCATCATATCAACTACTCTTTTTGGTGCTGTAAGTACTACACCTTCACCCAGTCCGATGATCCATGCAAGAAACTGCTTACTTACCGCCACTTCAACATTTACGATGAATTTATCATCGTCCTTTGGAATTATAGCCACATCTTTTCCGAAACGGTCTATCATCACACCGGCAAATGAATTATGACACTCTATACTGACTCTTTCTTCCTTTCCCGAATACATTCCGAATACTTTTCTTGAATATGTTGCCATATCAAATGATCTGAATGTCTGTTTTCCCTCTCTTTTCTTATCATTTGTCCTTATGTTAAGCATCTTGTCCACTCTGAAATGCTTAATGATCTCTTCCTCAGAGTCATAGGCTATCAGATAGTAGTTTTCATCATCCCATGACAAAGACCATGGACTTACCTCATAAAAAGCACCGCCATGTCTGAGTTTCATCTTCTTGTTGACATCCCATTGAAAGTATTGAAATTTTATCCTTGAATTTTTAGCTATTGCAAAATGTATCCTGTCTACATTATAATAAATACTTTCATTCATGGTCTTTACTCGCCCGGCTACAAAGACCTGCCTATGTAACTTTGATGCTTCATATTTGCTTGCGAGACCTTCTATCTTTTTGATAAGTTCATTTGACTTTTTTACAGTGATAAATTTTGAAGCCTGTACCGAGTCTACCATGAGTTTCAGTTCGGCAAGTTCAAACTGCCTGTTTCCTATATGATATGAATATGTTCTTCCCTCTTGAGTACCTATAATATCCAACCCGTATAATCTGAGGTTCTCTATATCATTGTATAAACTTTTACGCTCGGCACTTATGTCGTATGATTTTAATGCTTCGATGATCTCAGTCATGGTAATACTGTGTTGCTCATCGGTAAGTTCATATAATATCTTCATAAGGTACATTAATTTTAATTTTTGATTTTGCGACTTTGCCATACTGCCCTCCGCTCTTATTACTTTTTAATATTTGTCAGATAGCCTTGATCAATAACCAGTATAGCAAATACTCAAACTTAATAACAGAAAGAAAAATTTTATCTTGAAATTTATTTTTTTTCTGTTATAATATCCCTTGTATTTTCTAAAAAGACAGTTGTATATCTACTGCGGACAGGGAGGAATGTATTATGAAATTAAAAAAATTTATGGCTGTTTCAGCAGCAGCTCTTATGTTAGCTTCGTCTATCACAGCTTGTAGCGGGGGATCCGCTTCACAAAGTGCATCCGGAGATAAGGTCATCAAGATCGGTGTATTCGAGCCGCTTACCGGAGAGAACGGTGGTGGTGGGCTTCATGAGGCTATGGGTATACGCTATGCCAATATGGTTTATCCTACCGTAAATATCGGTGGTGAAGAATATAAAGTAGAGCTTGTTGAGGTTGATAACAAGTCCGACAAAACAGAGGCTGTATCAGCAGCCCAAAAACTCGTAAGCGAGAAGGTTTCGGCAGTAATAGGAAGTTATGGTTCAGGTGTATCTATAGCAGCCGGACCTACATTCGAAAGTGCCAAGATACCTGCAATCGGAGCTACCTGTACCAATCCTCAGGTAACATTGGGTAATGAATATTATTTCAGAGTTTGTTTCCTCGATCCTTTCCAGGGTACTATAATGGCAAACTACGCTATTCAAAATAATATCAAGACCGCAGCGGTACTTACACAACTCGGTGACGACTACTCATCAGGACTCGGAACCTACTTTGCACAATCTTTTGAAAAACTCGGCGGAAAGATAGTTGACCAGCAACAGTTCCAGACAAACCAGACAGATTTCAAGGCTGTACTTACCAATATAAAGGCTGCGGATCCTGAATTTATATATGCACCTTCATCACTTACCACTGCCCCTTTGATCATCACACAGGCAAGAGAGCTCGGTATTGATGCTGTTTTGGGAGCAGGAGACACCTGGGAGAACTCAACTATCATAGAAAATGCCAAGGGTAACGCAGAAGGCATAGTATTCTCAACTTTCTTCGATGAGTCTGCACCTGCCAATGAAGAGGCTGAAAAGTTCATAGAAGGATTCAAGAAGTACCTGGTAGAAAACAAGCAACCGGATATAATACCCAACTTCTCAGCTTTAAGCTACGATGCCTATGTATGTACACTTAAGGCAATAGAAGCAGCTCAAAGCACAGAAGGAGAAAAGATAAAAGAAGCTCTTAAGGGAGTAGAATTTGACGGCATTACAGGACACATATCATTCGATGAAAACGGTGATGCCAACAAGACATTAGCTTTTATAAAGACAGTAAAAGACGGTAAGTTTGAACTTCTTACAACAACTACTGTAGAAACAGGTAAGTAATAAGTTTTACACAATAAACAATTATAAGCCAAATGCCTGAAAATCATCTTTTCACAAAGCATTTGGCTTTGTATTTTATGATAAGAAGATCTGAAGACTAAGCTTCCCGTAATGGGACTTTTGTTATTCAGACACGACAAAGATATGTCAGGGTGATGAATTAGCCCTATGAAATTTATTAAGGTTAGGAGGCATAAGCCTAATGGATCTCACAACATTTTTACAACAATGTCTTACCGGTATATCTCTTGGAGGTGCTTACGCACTTATAGCCATAGGTTATACTCTGGTATACGGAATACTCAGATTAATTAATTTTGCTCACGGAGATATCTTCATGATGGCAGGTTACTTCATGATATTTGCGATGTCAAGTATGCCTTGGTATATTGCAATACCTGTTGTTTTGATAGCTACGGTATTACTTGGGGTATTAATAGAAAAAACTGCATACAAGCCTTTAAGAAATGCTCCACGTATGAGTGTCATGATATCGGCAATAGGTGTGTCCTATCTTTTGCAGAACCTTGCCACCTATCTTTTTACCGCACTTCCAAAGGGCTATCCCGAAATACCCGTTCTTAAAAAGATAATTAAGTTCGGGGATCTGAGTGCTTCACTTGTAACATTTTTGACACCTGTACTTACACTTATAACCGTTTATTTACTTATGATGCTTATTAAATACACGAAAATGGGTATGGCTATGCGTGCTGTATCAAAAGATTATGAAACAGCACAGCTTATGGGTATCAAGATCAACAAAACAGTTTCTTTCACCTTTGCTATAGGCTCATTACTTGCAGGTATAGGCTCAATACTTTATTTTACCGACCGTATGACAGTCTTCCCTTACTCCGGGTCACTTCCCGGATTAAAATGCTTCGTGGCAGCGGTAATCGGTGGTATAGGCTCAATACCGGGTGCGGTAATAGGCGGTTTTATACTCGGATTCGGTGAGACTGCTTTGGTTGCTGCCGGTTACTCGACCTTTTCGGACGCATTTACATTTATATTACTTATTGTAATGCTTTTGGTACGTCCTACCGGTATATTCGGTGAAAAGGTCACAGATAAGGTATAGGGGGATAAAAATGAAGTTTAACTTTAAAAATAAGAAAACACTGTATAATATAGCCGCATTGGCTGTATCTATACTTATAATAGCTTTTTTACAGATGAACAGTTACGAATATAATTACCAGATAGGTATCCTTGAAAGAACCGCAATATATGCCGTAGTTGCCATTTCAATGAATCTGTTAAACGGTTTTACCGGACTTTTTTCACTGGGACAAGCCGGTTTCATGGCTATAGGTGCCTATACTGTGGGAATACTTACTATTCCCGTGGCTCAAAGGGCAAGCATTTATTATATATCGGGTATATCTCCGGTCATCGCAAACCTCTATATACCTTTTTTCCCGGCACTTATCATAGGAGGACTTTTGTCCGCTCTTGTTGCTGCTATCATAGGTATTCCGGTACTTAAACTTAAAAGCGACTATCTTGCCATAGCTACTCTCGGATTTTCGGAGATCATAAGGGCACTTATATCAGCTCCTCAATTAAACACTATAACAAACGGTTCTTACGGACTCAAGAATATACCGAGTTTCCCTAACCTTTTTGTGTTTTTTGCAATAATAGCTGTTTGCATACTTCTTATGGTAATGCTTATCAATTCTTCTTACGGCAGAGTATTCAAGGCTATCAGGGAAGACGAGATAGCCGCTCAATCCATGGGAATAAACCTTTTCAAGTACAAGTCGATAGCTTTTATTATATCTTCATTTTTTACGGGTATAGGCGGAGGACTTTTGGCAATGTTCATGAAATCAATTGATTCAAAGACATTCCAGATATCTCTTACCTACGACATACTCCTTATAGTGGTTCTCGGAGGTATAGGAAGTGTAACGGGAAGTATCCTCGGCTCTTTCCTTATCAATGCCGGTAAAGAATGGCTCAGATTTTTTGATGAACCCCTTATGATCGCCGGTATAAGTATACCTCTTTTTAGAGTAGGTTTTCGTATGGTCATCTTCTCAATACTTCTTATGATAGTGGTTTTATTCTACAGACAGGGAATCATGGGTACCAATGAATTCTCATGGGAAGGTCTGGGCAGGCTTATAAAAGGGCTTCCTTCTCGCTTTAAAAGTAAAAAAATAAAGAAGGAGGAGGCATAATGAGTAAAAAAAATGTACTTAGTATGCACCACATCACCATGCAATTCGGCGGTGTGGTAGCTGTCAATGACTTATCCCTCAAAGTAGATGAGGGAGAGATAGTTGCATTAATAGGTCCCAACGGTGCCGGCAAAACAACGGCATTCAACTGTGTTACGGGAATATACGAACCTACTAACGGTAAGGTAGTATTCGATAACGAGACTATACTTGCTTCTTCCCCTAAGGGAAAGATGAAAAAACTTTATCTTGGAGAGTACGCTCCTTTTAGTATAAAGCCTGTTGCCAATACTCCGGATATGATCACAGCCAAGGGTATAGCCAGGACCTTCCAGAATATAAGGCTTTTCCATAACCTTACGGTTTTTGATAACGTACTTATAGCAAAGCACATGCGTGCAAAGCAGAACGTATTCTCAGCTACTTTAAGACTTAATCATAAGGAAGAGGCAAGAATGAGAAAGGAAGCTTTGGAGCTTCTTGATATGCAGGGGCTTTTGCAGTATAAAGATGATATCGCAAAAAGTCTGCCTTACGGACTGCAAAGAAGACTTGAGATAGCAAGAGCACTTGCCACATCTCCAAAGCTTCTCTTACTCGATGAGCCGGCTGCAGGAATGAATCCTCAGGAGACCGAAGAACTTACCGAATTCATTAAACAGATAAGAGATGACTATAATCTTACTATTTTTATGATAGAGCACCATATGGATCTGGTTATGCAGATATCAGACAGAATTTATGTTCTTGATTTCGGTAAACTTATCGCCGAGGGAACTCCGGAAGAAATACAAAATAATGAGCATGTTATAGATGCTTATTTGGGGGTGGTTGAAGAAGATGCTTAAGATCGAAGATTTAAAAGTTAATTACGGCGGTATCAATGCCGTTAAGGGAGTCAGTTTTGAAGTACCTAAAGGAAGTGTTGTAAGTCTTATAGGTGCCAACGGTGCCGGTAAGTCCACTATATTGCGTACCATAGCCGGACTTGTAAAGCCGGTTTCCGGTAAGGTCAGTTTTAACGATGAAGTTATCACCGGTGTTGATACTTCGGATATAATTTCAAAGGGTATTACTCTGGTTCCGGAGGGAAGAAGGGTATTTCCCGATATGACGGTACTTGATAATATCAAAATAGGTGCTTACTTAAGACATGACGGTCTTGAGGAGGATATAGAGCATATGTATTCTCTTTTCCCAAGGTTAAAGGAAAGAAAGTGGCAGCTTGCCGGTACTCTTTCGGGAGGTGAGCAGCAAATGCTTGCCCTTGCAAGGGCTTTGATGAGTAAGCCTAAGCTTTTGATGATGGATGAGCCTTCACTGGGTCTTGCTCCTTTGATAGTAAAGGGAATATTTGAAATTATAAAAGAGATCAACAAGTCCGGTGTTACCGTGCTTTTAATAGAGCAAAATGCCAACATGGCACTTAAGGCCTCCGATTATGCCTATGTTCTTGAGACCGGAAAACTCAGTATGGAAGGCAGCGGAGAAGAACTTTTAAGCAACGAGGCTATAAGAGAAGCATATCTCGGAAAAAATTCCAATAAAAAATATGTTAATTAAGGCTTGACTTTCTTAGTCCTTATTGCTATTATACAGGGCATATACTAAAAAAGAGGTAAATATCATGTTAAACAGTATATTTAAAAATTTGAATTATTATTATTACTACTATATCTAATGCCCTGTCCATAGGAACTTAAAAACTTATGGGCTTGGCACTTGTTTGCGTAAGCCCGTAAGTGTAGTAGTAATGATTTTATGAACCGCTATCGGGAATCTTCATCGGTAGCGGTTTTTTTGTATTTAAAAATAATTATAAGAAGGAGGTACACGTTAATACGTGTAAATGAGAAAAATGAAAGAAATAAAATGGAGATCAAATGCAAGTTTTCCGCTTGAAATGCCCAAGGCAAGGGTAATACAAAAACTTAATCTTCTTGAACCGAGAAAAAGACTTGAAGCTATAGAAGAAGCCGGATTTAATACATTCTTACTTAAAAACAAAGATGTATTCCTCGATATGCTTACCGACAGCGGTGTCAATGCAATGTCTGACAGACAGCAGGCTGCAATGCTTCGTGCTGATGACAGTTACGCCGGTTCAGAAACATTTTTCAGACTTGAGGAGGCTCTTAAAATAATGTTCGGCATGGACTTTTTCCTTCCCGCACACCAAGGCAGAGCCTGCGAGAATATAGTGTCGAAAAGCCTTATAAGTCCGGGTCAGACCGTACTTATGAATTACCATTTTACCACTTCAAAAGCTCATGTGACCTTAAACGGCGGCAAGGTTGAAGAGCTTATAAGCGATGAGGGAAGGATACTTGATTCAGACAATAAATTCAAGGGAAATATGGATCTTGTTAAGCTTGAAGATCGTATAAAGGCACTCGGCAGTAAGAATATAGCTTTCGTAAGAATGGAGGCGGGTACCAACCTTATAGGCGGGCAGCCTTTCTCATTAAAAAACCTTGAAGATGTAAGTGCTTTATGTAAAAAGAACGATGTATTACTTGTCGTGGATGCGAGTTTACTTGCCGATAATCTTCATTTTATAAAGACCCGAGAAGAAGCTTGCAAGAATATGAGCATCAATGAGATCACCTTGAAAATAGGCTCCCTTGCCGATGTGGTATACTTTTCCGCAAGAAAGCTCGGATGTGCAAGGGGCGGATGTATTTGCACTTCCAACAAAGATATATTCAAAAAAATGCAAGGCTTGATAACCTTATATGAAGGTTTCCTCACCTACGGAGGTATGTCTGTGCGTGAGATGGAAGCTATCGCTATAGGTTTGGAAGAGACTATGGATGAGGATATGATATCCCAAGGTCCTATATTTATTGAATTTATGGTAAATGAACTACTTAAAAGAAAGATCCCCGTAGTTACACCGGCGGGAGGACTCGGATGTCATGTAAATGCCATGAAATTCTTAAAACATATCCCGCAAAACGAATACCCGGCAGGAGCACTGGCAGCTGCGTTATTCATAGTAAGCGGTGTGCGTGGAATGGAAAGAGGTACTCTCTCTGAGCAAAGAGATGAGAACGGCAAGGAACCTCTTGCCGATATGGAGCTTTTAAGACTTGCTCTTCCACGAAGAGTATTCACTGTCTCTCATGTCATGTTTGCCGTTGATCGTATCGCATGGTTATACGAGAACAGAGAGCTTATAGGCGGTCTTGAATGGGAAATGGAACCCGATGTCCTCAGGTTCTTCTTCGGAAGACTTAAGGCAAAGGGCGATTGGCCTAAAAAACTTCTTGAAAAATTCGAGGCGGATTTTAAGGACAGCTTATAAGGATATACTTAAATATAGTATATTATAAAAATAGTCTGTAAAAATATCTTCTGTGATAATCAGTACCGGCTGCTAAGCCGGTGCTGTGTTATTTGGTAATATAAGGGCTACTTGCCTGCGACGTATCCTAAATACGCTTTAGGATCTTAAGGGTCAATAAGTGCTGGCGGCTATTGATCGGCAGTCAGCACTTGAATTATTTATATCTGATTTTTTGAGATTATACAAAAAAGGACCGGGAAACCCGATCCTTTTGTACTTTAACATTATTTTATAAAAATGCTCTATACTGTTCTAGCTGATAGATGCCTTGTAAATGCTGTCGATCGAATCTCCGAGCATCTTTGTAAATTCAGCATCTGTTTGCTTAGCTGATAAACCGTCTGCCAAAGCTCTTGAGAAGCTTGCTATAAGTCCCTTGTTCTCTGCAAGGAGCTTGTTAGCCTCGTCTCTTGAGTATCCGCCTGAAAGTGCAACCACACGAACCACATGCGGATCAGCCATGATGTCTTCATAAAGGTTAGCCTTGGTAGGTATAGTTACCTTGAAGATCACTCTTACTTCAGGATCAAGCTTTGCAAGATGCTCCTTGATGCACTTTTTCATGAACTCCTCAGACTCTGCCTTCTTAGGATTATGGATATCTACTTCCGGCTCTATGATAGGTACAAGTCCATGGCTCCAAACCTTAAGTCCGATCTCAAACTGCTGATCTATAACATCCTTTATTCCTTGCTCATCATAATCAAGTATAACAGAACGCTCTTTTGTACCGAAGATATGACGCTCTTTTACCGCACGCTCAAGAAGTTCATCAAGTCCCGGAATAGGCTTCATAAGCTTTACATGATTCTTCTCTTCGTCAAGACCCTTGTCTATTTTTAATATAGGAACTATTTTCTTAACATTCCAAAGATAGTCAGCTGTGTACTCGCCCTCTATCTTACGATCCATAGTCTGCTCGAAAAGAATAGCTGCAAGAATCTTCTCGCTGCTGAAAGCCGGATCTGTAATGATTCTTGTTCTCATAGCATGTACGAGATCAAACATTTCTTCCTCTCCATTGTAAGCACTCTCATCAACTCCATAAGCCTTAAGTGCCTTAGGTGTTGAGCCGCCGCTTTGATCAAGTGCCGCAATAAAGCCCTTGCCTGTACTCATACGTTCTAATTGCTCGTGATTCATAGTAATCGCTCCTTTCTTGTAAGCACCGGTAATTCCGCTGCTTAAAATAAACCAAGTTTTATTTCTAATCTATTATACACCTTTTTTCGGTACTTGATAAGAGTATATAATACAAAATTTTTAAGCGTTTATAATAAAATATATAGTTAACATTTTTATAAATTTTATAGTGTCGGTTAAAATATCTCCTTGCTTTCCGAGCGGACTTATAATCGTATACAAGGCTGATATTTATATTTATTTATCGTAGATTTATAATTTTTTAAAGTCCGCAATACACGTATACTTACATTTACAGTCCGGTATTTAGATGATAATATCATTTTTTCGAGATCCCATATGAGACTGTACTGATTTCTTTGTATCAAGCTTATCTTGTTCTACTGTATTTGCCTCAAACCAAAACATTACGCCCTCGTCAATATTTTCCACGCCATAAGCCATATCATGTATTTCAAGTATTGCCTTTACTATAGAAAGTCCTATTCCGGTACCGCCGTAATCTCTGGAATGTGCCTTATCGACCTTATAGAATTTATCCCATATATGCTCAAGATCTTCCTGCGGTATGGCATTGCCGGTGTTATAAACCTCAAGTTTTACAGTGTTTTCACCGGGTATGAGCCTTATAATTATCTTGCCGTTATCTGATACATGCTTTATAGCATTACTTATATAATTGGTAACTACTTCTTCCAGCTTGAATTCATCAGCATTTATCAGGTTGCCCGGTCTTCCTTCAAGTATAAATTCTATATTTTTGTCGGCAACCAGTATCTTATTCGACTCCACTAATCCCGACACCATTTCGTATATGTCAAATATTTCTTTCCTAAGTTCCATACTTCCAGACTCAAGCACACTTAAGCTCAAAAGCTGTTTTACCATGGCATTCATCCTGTTGGCTTCATCTATGATGACGTCGGTGTAGTATTTGCGGCTTTCCTTATCTTCACACATACCCTCATTCAAGCCTTCTGCATAACCTTGTATAAGTGCAATGGGAGTTTTCAGCTCATGAGATACATTTGCTATAAATGACTTCCTCATCTCGTCTATCTCTTCTTTACGCTTTATGTCTTCCCTCAGGCTTTCGTTGGCACTTTTAAGATCGGCTATGGTACTTTTAAGTTTTTCCGACATTAGGTTAATATTGTTCCCGAGTACACCTATCTCATCTTCGTATTTGCCTTCATATCTTGCCGTAAAATCAAGTTTACATATCTTCTCGGATATATTTGCCAATGTCAATATGGGTCTTGTTACCCTCTTCGTCATAAAGAAAGCCATAATTATACTAAGTATGAATGCGGTCAATGCTATATACATCAAAAAAGTATTGGATAAGTCTACGCTGCTCCTTACACTCTCCATAGGGCTTGACATCACTATAAGAGTCCTGTTATCACTGCAATATCCTATACATTCGATGAATGAAGACTTTTCAGATGCCATATCATGTCTTGTTATGGAAAAGTTATCCGATGCATAAAGTTTTTGCACCTTTCCGTTATTCTTTTTTGCAAACATGCTGTCTTGTGCTCTTCTGAGTATAAGCTCTCCGTCTCTTTCGGAAGAAATAATAGCCGCATCATCCAATGAATCTATCAAAGCTATGCTTATATTGTATCTGTCGGAATATTCTTTTAAGACTTCAGAGAGTTTTTCAACCTTGTTTTTATCCAAGATCACTGAGCTGTCTTCATCTTCTGTTGACTTATCTCCGGTCATATCTTCTTGCGAACCGTCTCCTTGAGCTTTCTCTTGTAAAGTTTCGTCTTCACCGGCTTTGTCTTCGGTTTTTTGATCGGCAAACATACCCTTGTCATCCCTCAATATGCTGTCAATGCTTTTATATGCCATACTTATCGCTCTGACTTTTTGGTTGACATAAAAGCTTTCCAGTCCAAATGTATTGATCGCATAAATGGCAATAAGAGTCGCAGCCACCACACTTAGGAGCATTACCGTAAATCTATATTGAATTGAATGTTTCATTTTCCTAACCTTCTATATCGAATTTATAACCCATTCCCCAAATAGTTTTAATGTACTCTCCTTTTGAACCCATTTTTGCACGCAGCTTTTTCACATGGGTATCAATAGTTCTGGCATCACCGAAATAATCGTAATTCCACACATTATTAAGTATTTTCTCTCTTGAAAGTGCGATTCCTTTATTTTCAAGGAAATATGTCAGAAGTTCAAACTCTTTATAGCTGAGTTCTACAGGTACATCATCTATACTTACCTGATGTGCCGACTTATCTATTACTATGCCTCCGGCAGAGAGGTTCTCTTCTCTGTCATGCCCGCTTCTTCTAAGTATCGCCTCCACTCTCGCAACAAGTATCTTCGGACTGAAAGGCTTCGTAATATACTCATCAACTCCGAGATTAAATCCCTGTAGTTCATCTCTTTCTTCACTTCTTGCAGTAAGCATTATTACAGGTATGTTGGAATATTGCCTTATAAGCTTAAGTGTTTCAAAACCGTCCATCTTAGGCATCATGACATCCAAAAGTACAAGCTTTATGTCCTTTTGTTCCATAAATATGTCTATCGCTTCTTCTCCGTCAGCCGCTTCTATTACCTTATAACCTTTTACACTTAAAAAATCCTTTACCAGTTTCCTCATCCTGGCTTCATCATCAACTACTAATATCTTTATAATTTCCATAAGATGCTCCCGATATTTATTTTAATAAACCGCCTTTAACATTAGTCATACAAGCTTAAGTCTTAAGATTCGCTTATGACTTTGATACTGCTTAAATGCAAGTTTTTCTACTATCAGATATACATAAAACAGCTATTTGTATCTGTATCACCATACTTATACACTATTAAGATCAAATCTACACAGGCGTTAATTATAACAGTTCGTTCATATAGATATTGACATCTTGTATACAATATACATGATTAAGTTCTGTCTTTTTAAATTTAAAATACAGTATACCTGCTTAAGGTTTATCTTTTTAAATCCAAAAAGACTGCACTACCTGATATAATAGCAGATATATGCAGTCTTTTCCATATATTCACAAATAGTTCACCGGTATATCATTCATTATAAACATGTAAACCATTAATAAATTTTCCCGGTATTCTCATAACGAAATAATATTCATACGGTAAATCACGCTTTACGCTGCGTGAACTCTAAAACGATCAATTTATAAATTTTAATAACTATTCCTTACTTATCTCGATATGTAATTCCTTAAGCTGTTCCTCATCTACTCTGTCCGGAGCTTCCGTCATAAGGCAGGATGCATCCTTTACTTTCGGGAATGCGATAACATCTCTTATAGAGTCGGCACCTACCATAAGCATCACCACTCTGTCCAGTCCGTAAGCCAGCCCCGCATGCGGAGGAACTCCGTACTTAAATGCCTCTAAGAGATATCCGAATCTCTCTCTTGCAGTTTCTTCTGAAAGTCCCAATATTTCGAACATCTTCTTCTGTATATCTGCCTGATGTATTCTTACGGAACCTCCTCCGAGCTCAGTACCGTTCAATACTATATCATAAGCCTTTGCTCTTACTCTTCCCGGATCTGTATCAAGATACTGAAGATCCTCGTCTAAAGGCATGGTAAACGGATGGTGCACAGCCTTGAATCTTTCGTCTTCCTCACTCCACTCAAGAAGAGGGAAGTCTGTGACCCATAAGAATTTGAACTCGTCTTTTTTAAGTAAGCCAAGCTGTGAGGCTATCTCGCATCTTAACGCACCAAGTGATGCAAAAACGACCGAATTCTTATCAGCTACAAAAAGAAGAAGATCTCCGGGTTTTGCTTCCATACGCTGCTTTATGCTCTCAAGCTTATCTTCCTCAAGGAATTTGGCAAATGATGATTTAATATTGCCATCTGTATCTATTGCAAGATATGCAAGTCCCTTAGCTTCGTAGGTCTTAACAAATTCTGTCAATGCATCTATTTTCTTACGAGGCATAGCTGCCTGTTGGTCTACCTTGATACCTCTTACACTTCCACCGTTAGCAACCGCAGAAGAAAAAACGGAAAATCCGCTGTCGGCAACTATATCGGAGATATTTTTTAATTCCATGCCGAATCTTAAGTCCGGTTTGTCGGAACCGAATCTGTCCATAGCTTCATGCCATGTCAGTCTTTGAATAGGTGTAGGGATATCAACTCCAAGTACGCTCTTGAAAAGACTTGAAATCAGTCCTTCATTTACAGCAAGTACATCTTCCACATCCACAAATGAAAGCTCCATATCTATCTGAGTAAACTCAGGCTGTCTGTCTGCTCTTAGGTCCTCATCTCTGTAGCAACGTGCCAACTGGAAGTATCTGTCGTATCCCGCACACATTAAAAGCTGCTTAAAAAGCTGAGGTGATTGTGGAAGTGCATAGAAACTTCCCGGATATACGCGGCTTGGTACAAGATAATCTCTGGCTCCCTCAGGTGAACTCTTTATAAGTGTAGGTGTTTCAATCTCTAAAAATCCGTTTTCTGCAAGGAAGTTTCTTGTAGTGGTAGCCACCTTACTTCTTATCATAAGATTTCTTTGAAGATCAGGTCTTCTAAGATCAAGGAATCTGTACTTTAATCTAAGTTCTTCCTTTGTTTTTGAATCTTCCTCGATATGGAATGGAGGTGTCTCAGACTCTGAAAGTATTCTAAGCCCTGTTGCTCTTACCTCAAGCTCTCCTGTCTCAAGTGATTCGTTAAAAGCACCGCTTCTTTTCTTGAGAATTCCGGTTACAGCAATACAAAACTCCTGCTTAAGCTTCATTGCCTTGTTAAATACTTCGCTACCGCATTCTTCTTCTTCAAAAATGATCTGTAAGATACCTGAACGGTCTCTTAAATCACAAAATATAATTCCACCTTTGTTACGGTTCTTTTGAACCCAACCCATTACTGTAACTTCACTCTCAAGCGGTGCATTTACCACCTCTGCACATCTGTGACTTCTCTTTAAGCCGAGCATTGATTCTGCCATTTTTTATCTCCTCACTATTTTAAAGCTTCTCTATAAAACTCTTTAAATTCAATATAACCTTGTTTTTCAAGCCCCTCTTTTTGGAACTTCTTATTCTTATTCATCTTTGAAACCAAGACAATATTTCCGGCTTCTCTAAGTGCTGATGCCTCCTTTAATATAGATGTTAAAACATTTGCGTCTATATTCTTCTCATAAAGGAATGCGATTTTTTTGCTCTCATCAGGAATCTTAAATCCTGCATCCATCAGTATTGTGATGATTCTTTCAAAACCTATAGAAAAACCGCATGCAGGTGTATCACTTCCTGTAAATTTTCCAATCATCTTGTCATATCTTCCACCGCCTGCTACTGAACCTGAGAATCCTTCCATACTTACTTCAAAAATAGTTCCGGTATAATATCCCATACCACGAACCAAAGTAGGATCAAATTCCAGTGAAAAATCATTATCTTTTACATCCAGTACTGTATTCATTATATCAGATAGGCTGTCAAGTACGCCTTCTTCGATAAATCCGTTCAAACTTTCCTTTAAAGATAAAAGAGCCTTTGTATCACCGGATAATCCGTCAAAAAGATTCAGATACTTCTCACATTTATCTGCTCCGTCAAGCTCTGTCAATTCTTTTCTAACACCTTCAATTCCTATTTTATCCATCTTATCAAGGATAATGAATACATTACTTATATTGTCCTCAGAATAACCTGCATAAAGAGCCATTGCCAAAAGAATTCTTCTGTCATTAATTCTTACCGTGAATTTCTTTCCTTTTGCAATCTCACTAAGTGCTTTGGTTGTTGCAAGTATCAGCTCTATCTCCGCAAGATTTGAAGCCTCACCAAGGATATCTATATCACATTGTGTAAACTGTCTGAATCTTCCTTTTTGTGGTCTGTCAGCCCTATATACATTACCTATTTGCAATGCCTTAAAAGGGTTTGGAAGACTTGCCTGATTATTTGAATAGTATCTTGCAAGTGGCAAAGTGAGATCATATCTGAGACCTGCATCTACCAGATCATTCTCATCCTTAACATCATCAAGTTTTAATTTTTCACCTCTTTTTAGAACCTTAAAAATAAGCTTTTCATTGTCACCACCCTGCTTACTTAAAAGATTTTCAATATGCTCCATAGCGGGAGTCTCTATTGATGTAAAGCCAAAGCTACCATAGGTCTTTTTTATTATATTTATCAAATAGTCCCTGATAATCATCTCCTCAGGGAGAATGTCCTTCATTCCGGTGACACCTTTTTTAATCAATGCCATGCATACTTTCCTTTCTCATTATCATTTCATCAAGTCTTTCTATATAAAGTTTCGGATCCTTAACATTTTCAATTCGCTCTATTCTGCCGTCTCCAAATACTATCTTACTTGATGTACCTGCTCCACAGGCTATGATAGTCTGTTTTTCTTCCATAATCAATATATTGTAAAGACATTCTTTACCGGGTTTTGAAAATCCTATATTTTCAAGATTACCCGCCATATTTTTTTGCCTATACAAGTAATACGGCTCCAATCCCAAATCGGCACAAGTATCGGTTGCCGTATTTATCATTGATAAAATCAGATCATTGTCCATAATCTCTCTTTTGTTTTCTGTATTTAACCTGGCTGCTCTCTTTAATGCAAGAGAATGTATGGTAATGGATTCCGGAGCAAATGATTTCACCTTGGTAAAGCTGTCAATAACATCCTCCAAAGTTTCACCGTTTAATCCGATTATAAAGTCCATATTTATATTTTCAAATCCTACATCTCTTGCCAGTTTATAGCTTTCAAATATATCTTCAATGGTATGATGTCTTCCGATAAGATCCAAAGTCTTTTGCTGCATTGTCTGTGGATTTATCGATATTCTGTCAACTCCTACTTCCTTTAATGCCTCGAGCTTTTCTCTTGTAATACTGTCAGGCCTTCCTGCCTCTACAGTTAATTCTAAAAGGTTTGAAAGATCAAAATTTTTCTTTACAACATTTAAAATTTTTGATAGTTGATATCCTTCAAGTGAAGTAGGTGTTCCACCACCCATGTAAATAGTTTGAAGTTTTTTGTCTTTATACAACTTTGATACTGCTAAAAGCTCTTTACAAAGTGCTTCTACATATGTATCGGTATCTTTCTTCCATTGTGCAATAGAATAAGATGTAAAAGAACAGTATAAACATCTTGTAGGGCAAAACGGTATGCCTATATAAAGACTGTAACCGTTCTTATAATCAATCTTCTTTAATATATTGAATTCATTTTTTGCCGTATCGGTACAAAGCTTAATTCTTTTATCACTTACAAGATAGACTTCTTTTAAATGTTTTTTTATATCTTCTAAAGACATATCATTTTCAAGCATTTCCATTACTATCTTTGTAGGTCTTATTCCGGTGAGAGTCCCCCAAGGAA
>ERZ773233.246-NODE-246-length-40281-cov-4.065057_pt1 | contig 40281 bp, 36 predicted proteins | sample MGYA00580991_ERZ773233 | MGnify/ENA primary metagenome ERZ773233 (study PRJEB29015, sample SAMEA2738178) | human oral metagenome | biome: human oral; feature: human-associated habitat; material: saliva | place: China | collected 2161 ...
AGTAGATTTGCCTGCTCCATTGGCACCGATGATGCCGTAGCAGTTGCCTTGAGTAAAGGTTACGTTTACCTCATCGAAGAGGACACGTTTACCGAATTGTACTGATAAATTGGATACTGATAACATTTTCTAGTTGTTATTAATTATTTTAAAAGTGCAAATATACACAATATTTGTAAGATACGAAAATCTTAGTTCAAAACTCATTTTTCAGCACTGACAATCAACGCCATAGATTTTTCAGCCTCAAAAGGATCTTTCTTAAAATTTCCATACAGTTTAAGGTTTTTAAACCCTATTTTGATAAGCCAATCGGTGAGTTCGTTAGCAAAAATAGGCTGTAGTAGCTCTTCATTTTCTATAGTATCGTCTAAAATAGTCTTAAAGATGATTTTATCACTGTCATTTAGATAGTAAAATCGTTCAAATTTTACCTTATCATTGGCTATAAGAGGTAAATTACCTAAATAATTGCCTTGCTTTTGGGCAAAATACTTCTGAAAATTGACTATTTGCAAAATAAGTTTACCCTTTTGAGTCAGTTGCCCATAGGCTTTTTCCAAAAAGAGCTGTACAGAAGTTTTACTATCGAGGTGCGGTAGCGTATTACCAATACAAACAATATTGTTGAAGATAGCAAGCTGATCAATATGAAGCATATTAAGTGGTTGTACCACAATGCCTTTCTTGGCAGCTTCGGCAATGAGTCGCTCGCTAAGGTCAATAGCGGTAACTTCGTAACCTTGTGATAATAAGTGAGCGGTGAGGTTGCCGGTGGCAGCACCTACATCAAGAACGGTTTTGCCACATAGTTCACTAGCAAAGAAGGTTTGGTGAGCTGGTGATAGCGGAAAGATATAATCGTATTTTTCTGCAATTTCGTTGTAGAATTTTGACATAATGATGAATGATTAAAGATTAGTAATTAATGGGATGGATATGCCTTGTTTATAGATTTTAGCATAGTTCTTAATAGTATCTAATTTTTTAAAATTCAATTCTTTGTTTTCTTCTAAAGAAGGATAGATGATAAGGCAATCTATCAATTTATTTTCTTCTATTTTAAACTTATTGTAGACTGCTTCTAAACGTGCATAGCCACTTACTTGGCGGATGTCGTCTATCACCCTACTATCTTCATAAATAGGCTTATACTTGGCATCAATGACCATTTTGTATTCTGGAGTGTTGAGCAAGAAATCTAATTCGGTATAATCAGCAATAAAATGATAGAGTATCTCTTCTCTGCCTCCAAACTGTTCTTGTAGTTTTTTATAGACATATAACTCAAAAAGTTTGGGCATATCTATCCAAAAAGGCGGAATAGCTACTTTTTGTTGGGTTGTTTCGGTGATATTATACGAAAAACGCTTTAAGATATACTGCCCGATGCGAATAGCTTCCTCATATTCTTTAAAAAAAGTATTAGTAGTAAGTTTTTTGAGGTTTTCTATATTAATTTCTTCTGAAATCAACTCAAAATATGGGCTACAATAGGTAATCAATTCGCAAATAGATTTGTCATTACCTACAAAATAATTAGGATGCGTATTCTTAAAGCTGATGATAAATTGCAGAACTTTCTTTAAAAAGCGATTTTCGAGGTTATTCATTCCAAACTCTTGATACCTACATACGTGGGCTGTGAGTTTGTTCTTAAAAACATTTTGTTTGAGGTGTTTTCCTAACTGTATCTTACCTTTGATACGGTTATTAAGATTCTCCTCGACTGTGTAATACGATTTTTTAAGTCCTTTGCGCACAATACGCTTCAGTAGCAATAGGAATTGCACCATTAGAAAAGGCGTGAGTGTGTCTTTTTGCTGTTCGATAGTAATTGGAGGTTCGTCCCAATAAATTTTGATGAGGTCTCGGGTATCTTTAGGATCAAGCCCCGTAATACTGAGAAGCATTTTTAGATAGTCGATTTCTGCCCATTCTTCCTCTTGAATAGGAGAGCCTTCAGCTATCTGTTTTTTATTCATTTTAGGCTCTATGTATACAAATTTGTGATGTTTTACCAACCACAACGCCCCTATATAATAGCCTGCCTGCAAACATACCTCTCCCTCATTTGTACGTTTAATATCAAAAGGATAGACAGGATTACCCTGTCGATCTTTTTTCAATATATACGGACAAATCTGAGGTATTGCCTCAAAGTAAATGCTCCCCTCCTCTTTTTTGATGCTATGAGGCTGATGTTCAAGAAGCGTAATTTTCATTGTTGATAAGGTTATTTATAGTAGTTTCTATTCCTTCCCCTACGAGGATACCATCTTTCACATATTCGAGCAAAATAGGCTTGATTTCGTATTTCCAACGGATATCGATAGGAGTATTTTTAGTAATGAAATACGAATGCCCTAATTGAACCTCTTCCTTTTTGAACTCAGAAGATAAATTAGTATTGAACAAGTTAGTTACTTTAACAAATAGTGTCCCCTCAAACTGATCGCCTAATTCATTTGTTAAATCTTTAGGCAAGATATTTACAAAGGCAAAGCGGCGACGGATAGCATAATCTATATGTCCTACCGAACGGTCGGCGGTGTTCATCGTACCGATAATGTAGAGGTTAGGAGGCAAAATAAGGTTGTTTTCTCCCTCAATGGCATACATACTTTGCACTGCTTCGCCACGGTATTCTAAGGCATAGATAAGTTCGCCGAGTACAGCTGATAGGTTTGCACGGTTGATTTCATCTACAACAAGAACGTAGTTTTTAAGAGGTATTTTATCAACTGTAGGCTTATAGTTTTCTCTAAACTCATAGTATTTTTCTACAATTCTCAGAAAATAAGAGGCGTGTTGTCTGGCTTGACCACCGATAGTTGTCAATTTGGTTACCCCCTGTCTATCTCTTACACCCGATTCGATAATACGCTTAATTTCAGCATAATTCATATTCAAACCATTACTATGAACTTCCCAATTATCGCCTTTATATTTAAAACGCTTATCATCAGCATCAAAAAGATAAACGGCTTCTGTTAATGGATATTTGTAGTCTTCACTTTGAGCTAATTCTTCTTTGATATGTTCAATGAAAGCCTCAAAAACCTCTTCTTCTTTTAGTGTCTGTGTACTTTGTTGCGCTTTATGCCAATTATTAAAAGCTTCTTTAGCAAAAGTCCCTAATATTTTATTTTCAGCAGTATATACGATTCCATTTCCCTCTTCGTTAGGTTTAGCGACTATTCCTCTTACAAAATCTTCATAAGAATAGCTGGGGTGAAACTGTATAAGTTTGAATTGCTCATTGCCCTCTAAGCTATCATTTTCACCTAAACCTAATAACGCTTTGGCAATACGTTTAGCCTCACGGGTTTTACCTGTACCTGGAGGACCTTGTAGGATAATTTGAGGCTTATATTTTAGAAGTTCTATCATATCTTTTTTCTCTTGTTTATTTGTGTTTTCGTTCATAATATTTAGTAAGTATCGAGCTTTTTCTGATTTTATATCTGTAAGTGTTTTTGGAGGTAAATTATCATCAACATCCCATACTCCTTTTTTTACCCATTTAACTTTACGACAATGCTTGTATGCAGCTTTTTTGTCATCAAAATAATAATCAGAGGTTATTTTGCCATAACCTAATAAAGTTTTTGTCCCTTTTTTAGCAATGACAATATCGCCTACATTAATTTTATTTTCTCCGTTGCAAAAATCATCAATAGTAGAAACCCAATTAGGTTGCTTTTCTCCTCCTCCATAATTGTTTATTAGGGCTTCAAGAATAGATTTTCTATCCGTGTAATTTTCCAAATCTCCCAATTCGTCCCAGCCAATAGCCATAATACCTTCATTATAAAACTCCTCCCACTTAACAGCTTGTTCACCAGGACTATACAACCAATAACGTTTAGTATCTTCATTTTCGTTATTCATATTTTGATAGACTGTCATAGTATTCACTTTTTAAAGGAACAAAGGTAGCGATTTATTTTAGAATATACAAGAAAAAGACACTTACCCTTCGTTTATTGTTCGTCACATACTCGGCTGCGCCAGCTCGCCGACTTTCTTTCGCTTATCCTTCGCTCTTCCTGTATCCATCCTATATCTATCTTATATCGAATGTAAAGAGTAAGTAAGCAGGAGAAAAATGTCTGTACAAAAAAACACTTTGCCAAAAGTCATAAATTACGACCTTTGGCAAAGTGTTTAAATATGATTCAAAAAAACTTACAATTCGCGGAACGCTTTATGTAGCAAGCGGCGTTTGTCGTTTATAGCCTCTTCCATAGAAATCATTGTTTCTGAACGGGCTACGCCTTGTATATCATCAATCATATAAATCACCTCTTTGGCGTGCTTGGTGTCTTTCGCTCTAATCTTGCAGAAAATATTGTACTTACCCGAAGTAATATGTGCTACCGTTACAAAAGGTATTTCTTCTAATCGCTCTAAAACGAACTGCGCCTGATGGTTACGCTCTAAGAATATACCTACATAAGCGATAAAAGTATACCCCAATCGGTCATAATCGACTGTAAGGGTAGAGCCCGTAATGATGCCTATTTCTTCCATTTTACGCACACGCACGTGCACTGTACCAGCCGAAATATTTAATTGCTTAGCAATATCAGTAAAAGGAGTGCGGGTGTTGTCTATCATCAAATCTAATATTTGATGATCAACCTCGTCTAATTTGTATCTTGCCATAGTTATTAAAGATTGATGATTTTATAATGCGCAAAGTAACAGTTATTTTTTTAATATTCCAAATAAAATAAGACAATTTTTCAAATAAATCGTATCATTCTGCTACTTTGAAGTAAGGATTATGCAAATCTAACTGCTTTTCGATGCTATTTTTATCAAAAGGAGGTTTTACGAAATTCATTAAGAAATCTTCTTTATGTCCGTATTTATGCGATAAATCTCCTATTTCAGCTATATAAGGCTCAAAGTAAATACGGTTGTCTTTTAGCACTTCTTTATACATAATGGCTACCTCTGCCGTATGTGTATTATCGCGCAGCAAAATATCTACAAAGCACTTATCATTTTCTAGTATACAAAAGTAATCTTTATAATTTACACCTGTAAAACTATTATTAGCAATGCCTTTTAACCCTGCAAAAATGGCTTGAGCAATATACTTTCTAGTTTGTTCACGGTTGTAATCATTAGGAAAGTGCCCTGCTTCAAATAGTATAGTAGGAGTGCCGAGGGCTGTATACCTATCGCCTGTACAATTGATATTAAAAGCATCGTCAAAACGGGCTATTTGGTTAGGTATATCAAGGGATTGATACATCAATACAATTAGCTTCATAGCCGCCTCGCGCACTGGATTTATACTGCGTTCTTCGTTGTAAGCAGGAGCTAAAAAAGAGACTGTAGCCGGATTGGAGGTTTGTGCTACACTAAAGATAGTGCGCTGGTCGTGAAGATTGAAGCAAAAATCAGGTTGTACTAAATCATAAGCTTTGCGCAAGCATTTACTTTCAGGTTGGGTAAGCTCGTAAGCATCTCGATTTAGGTCTATTTGATTGTAATTTACACGTGTAAACACTTCAGCACCGTCAGGATTGAGCATTGGGATAACGTAAATACTCAGATTCTTGGTAAAATCAGCTGTTTTTAGTAGCTCGAAGACATCAAAAAGAGCTTTAGTAGTGGTAGATTCATTGCCGTGCATTTGCGACCATATAAACACTTTTTTAGTCCCTTTTCCTATTCTATAAAGATTGATAGGCATACCTTTTACTGATTTTCCAAGGGGAATAACCTCCTGAAAGGGGTATGCTGCAAGCAGAGGAGCTATCATCTGATAGTTAATATAGCGTCCGTGAAGTTCTGTTACCATAGTTATTGAAATTTTATAAGCTATTAAATGAGGCAAATATACTGATTATTTTTGTATTAAATATAAGTTACAAAAGTAAAACGCTGTAATTTACAATATTTTACAATTGTAATTTGTAATTATTTACCCTACTGGAGATTTTAAATACTGATAGTATTATTAACTATTGATTAGCGTTGTAACTACTGAATTTTATTAGACTGCAGTACAATAGATTATTTTTATAATTAAAATGTATCTTTATTTATATCAGTTAGTTACATATGTTTTGTGAATTAATACTTTATGCTTTTAAAAAATAGTTATGTTTATAGTTGTGTATCTCATTTTTTTGATTTACATTTGTACATTCTTAACTTTTTAAATAATAATTACAATGTTAAACACAACAGATTTTGCACAAAGGTTACAACAAGTAATGGATTATTACGGACTTAATGCAGCTGCCTTTGCTGACAGCTTAGAAATTCAGCGTTCAGGCATTTCGCATTTGCTATCAGAGCGCAATAAGCCTAGCTTAGATTTTATTCTGAAGCTTATTGAGAAATTCCCTGAGGTAGATATGTATTGGATTACACAGGGAAAAGGAAGTTTTCCACGCAAGGAAGAGACGCATAGCATTTCTCCTCGAAAACAACCAGACCTATTTAGTGATATACCCGAAATAGAGATGGCTCCTACCCCCTCGCCTACTGTAGCTACTTCAGTGCAAGAGAAAACTGTACAAGAGTCTGCTACAGCTCCTATAGTAGAAGAAAAACTTTCTGCACTGGCAGGTACGCACAAGAAGATTAAACGGATTATTTTCTTTTACGAGGATAATCACTTTGAGGTTTTTGATAATTAAACATTGCGAATTGGGAATTGTTTTGCTATCTTTGCAGCCTTTTAGAACACACTACTTATGGACTTATTTTCAAAGGAATTAGAACGACTCAACGCTCCTCAGCGTGCAGCAGTGCTTCAAAAAGAAGGACCTATCATTGTAATAGCAGGTGCAGGCTCGGGCAAAACGCGTGTGCTGACCTATCGCATAGCCAATCTTATGCGCCAAGGGGTAGACGCTTTCAACATACTTGCTCTTACTTTTACCAATAAGGCTGCCAACGAAATGAAGAAGCGAATTGCCGATATAGTGGGCAATAACGAGGCTAAGAACTTATGGATGGGTACTTTTCACTCCGTTTTCGCCCGAATATTGCGATTTGAAGCTGATAAGTTGGGTTTTCCGCAGAATTTTACCATTTATGATACGCAAGATTCGCAACGTCTTATCAATGGTATTATAAAAGAGAAGGAATTAGACAAAGATGTGTACAAATATAAGCAAATACAGCAGCGAATATCGTCTTTAAAGAATAATCTTATCACTGTACGGGCTTATTTTAATAGTCCGGAACTGATTGAGGCAGATGCTGCTAGGCGACAACCGCGCTTTGGGGATATTTATCAAGAGTATGTAGATAGGTGCTTCAAAGCAGGGGCAATGGATTTTGATGATTTACTGCTGAGAACTAATGAGTTGCTAAACGTTTTCCCTGAAGTATTAGCTAAATACCAAAATAGATTTCAGTACATATTGGTAGATGAGTACCAAGATACTAACCACTCTCAATATCTGATTGTCAAGGCTTTAGCTGACCGATTTCACAATATATGCGTAGTAGGCGATGATGCACAAAGTATTTATGCGTTTCGTGGGGCGAATATCAACAATATTCTGAACTTCAAAAGCGACTATCCTGAAGCCAAGGAGTATAAATTGGAGCAGAATTACCGCTCGACTAAGAATATCGTAGAGGCTGCCAACAGTGTGATAGAGCATAATAAAATACGTTTAGATAAGGTGGTATTTACTGAAAATGAGTTGGGCGAACCTATAAAGGTGCATCGCAGTGCTACCGATGCTGATGAGGGACGATTTGTGGCGGGGTCCATCTTTGAGAATAAGATGCAGCATCAGTTGCCCAATGGTAGCTTTGCAGTACTCTACCGTACCAACTCGCAATCGCGTGCTATAGAAGATGCGCTGAGAAAGCGAGATATTCCGTATCGTATCTATGGGGGACTTTCGTTTTATCAACGAAAAGAGATAAAAGATGTGTTGGCTTATCTACGGCTTATCATTAACCCCAATGACGAAGAGGCTTTAGTACGTATTATTAACTTCCCAGCGCGTGGTATAGGTGAAACTACAATGGAAAAGCTCACTTTAGCGGCTAATCATTATAAAAAATCGCTGTTTGAGGTGATGTACAACATCAATAAACTACCTGATTTGCACATTAATAGCACCACTCGACAGAAGCTAACTGACTTTGTGGTGATGATACTTAACTTTCAGGCGCTTAACAAAGAGGCTAATGCTTTTGAGGTAGCAGAACAAGTAGCTAAGAAAACAGGATTGCTACAAGAATTTAAGAAAGATGGTACTCCTGAGGGGATTGCTAAGATGGAGAACATCGAGGAAATGCTAAACGGTATTAAGGATTTCGTGGCAGGGCAAGAGGATATAGCCGATAGCACAGGCAGCCTAACTGAGTATTTAGAAGATGTGTCATTAGCTACTGATTCTGATAAAGAGATAGGCGATGAAGACCGTGTAGCTCTGATGACCATACACTTGGCTAAAGGATTGGAGTTTCCTTATGTATATGTGGTGGGAATGGAGGAAGACCTTTTCCCCTTGGCTAAGAGTATACAATCGCGCGAGGAATTAGAGGAAGAGCGGCGCTTATTCTACGTTGCACTTACGCGCGCCGAGAAGCAGGCCTACCTCACTTATGCAGAGAACCGTTATCGCTGGGGACAGCTTTCGCCCTCTGAACCTAGTAGATTTATAGAAGAGATAGAAGAGAAATACTTGAGTTACCTCACTCCTACTCTATCTAATCCTAACTATCGTTATAAGCCTTTGGTGAATAGAGATATATTTGGAGAAGTAGATAAGAGTAAGCTACGCCTACAAAAGCCTATTAGTGGTACGCCTCCTGCTAAAAACGCTCCTACAGGTGAAGAACAGGAGAAGCTACGCAAATTAAAGCCTATCAATGCTATGCAAAACTTAGCTAGCAAAGATGTTTATAATGGTTTAGATATAGGCACTAATGTCTATCACGAGCGTTTTGGCAAAGGTAAAGTGGTTGGCTTAGAAGGCAGTGGTAACGATAAAAAAGCACAAATAAACTTTGAGGTAGGAGGTCTTAAAAATATCCTGCTGAGATTTGCAAAGCTAACTATAGTCAATTAGCTAATTTGTAAATTAGCCAATGAGTTAATAAAAAAGAGTCTATTAGATTTTAAACTAATAGACTCTTTTTTATTTGTTAATTATCAAATTTTCTATCCTTTTCTTAATAGTTCTATAGCGTGATTGCGAGCTGAAGCACCACTATTTTTACCTTCGAGCATTTCAGAAAGTTCTGTAACACGTTCTTCTTCTGTAAGAAGTTTTAAATGAGTAGTGGTCTTTCCTTTGCTATCTTCTTTGAAGACCTTAAAATGGTAAGCTCCTTTAGCTGCTATTTGCGGCAAATGCGTAATAGCAAATACTTGTCTGTTTTGGCTCATTTGCTTCATAATATCACCCATCTTCTGAGAGATTTCCCCAGAAACTCCTGTATCAATCTCATCAAACATAATAGTAGGGAGAGCGGTATGTTCTGCCATAATAGCCTTGACTGCCAGCATTATACGAGAGAGTTCTCCTCCAGAAGCTACTTTTTTTAACTGTCCGAAATCCCCTCCTTTATTGGCTGAAAACAAGAATGAAAGCTCATCATTTCCGTTAGCAAAGAAAGTATCAACAGTGATAAGGGTAATCGAAAAGCGTCCGTTAGGCATACCAAGCTCGTGCATAAAGTTAGTGAGCTTTTTGTCAAGAGCTGGGATTACCTTCTCGCGCGCTTTGTGTAGTTGGTTTGCCTTCTTGAGGGTTGCTGTATGCTGCTCCTCTACTATCTTCTTTTGCTTAGTAAGGTCTATATCTACACTTTCTGTTTTTGATACTGCTTCTTCTAACTCTTGCTGAATAGCTATCAGTTCTTCTACTGTTGCTACACTGTGCTTCTTTTGCAAGGAGTAAATCTTATTTAGTTGCTTAGAGATTTGCTCTAAATTATCAGGGTCGGCCTCTATGCTCTCATCTATATCACTGATTTCTGAAGCCAAATCTTCCAATTCTAAGAAAGCAGACTCTATACGTTCATATAAATCACGGTAAAGCTGTTTATACTCAGTAAGCGATGAAAAAGAGCGCTTAAGTTCGCGCAAATTATTAAGAATACCTATATTCTCATCGTTTAGTAAGTAAAGACTCTCTGATACATTCTCTTTTATATCCTCTATATTAGAGGCTTCCTCATAACTTTCTTCTAATTCCTCTAAAATACCCTCTTCTAAAGTAGCTGATTTAAGCTCTTTAAGCTGATGTAGATTATAATCGTACTCCTTTTTAGCATTTTTCTGAAATTCAATAAGCTCTTCTAACTTTTTCTGCTCTTTTTTGAGTAACTGGTGTAGTTGTACGTACTCCGTTAGCAATGACTTATTATTTGCCATTGCATCAATAATAGCAAACTGAAAGGAGGTATCACTAAGAGCAAGCGTTTGATGCTGCGAATGAATATCTACCAATACTTGTCCCAAACGAGAGAGCACCTCTAAAGTAGCTGGTACATCATTTACAAAAGCACGCGACTTACCTGAAGGCAATATCTCGCGCCTTATAATTGTCTGTGGGTCGTAATCAATGTCTAACTCCTGAAATAAAGACTGAAATTCATAGTTTTGCAATGAAAATTCAGCTTCTATGATACATTTTTGTTCTTTATTGCGCAAAGCTGACATATCAGCGCGTTTGCCTAATATTAGAGAAAGAGCGTCAAGCATAATGGATTTACCCGAACCTGTTTCACCTGTGATAATGATAAACCCCTCAGGGAAATCAACTTTTAGGTCGTCAATAAGCGCATAGTTTTTTATAGATAGTGCTGTGAGCATAGTCTTTATTTTATTTCATTCCACTTGGTCATTTGCGCTGGCGATAGCTTCACCAAGGCTTCTTTCAGCTGTTTAGTATCAAAAATAGCTCCTCCTGAAAAAATAGCTGCTATTTCATCAGCTTTAGCACTAAAAAAGGCTACCATAGCGTAAGAATTAAGCCTTAAGCTCGGTATTTTCTCTAAAAGCAATATAGCGTTTTGTATAGTCTCTTTGCCTTCTTTTTCTTGTGAGCTCATCACATCTAAACCTAAGCGGTGATATTGATAATAAGCCTTATGGTATAAATCATAGTTTTCTGATATAAGTTCATTTATCAGCAAATAACGATTATTCTTACCATTATCAGCCCAGCCTGCATAAGCACTATTCTGTGCAGCAGTGGCTATTTGTTTAGCTTTTAGAAAATATGGATGACCTGTTTTCTCAGAAAAAGTATCTGCATCAAACCCTAATATCAGGTAGACATAATAGGCTACTACTGAAGTAAGATTTGACTCAAAAGTGTTTTCGTTGAAAGTAAGAGGAGCAAACTCTTGATAATCAAAAGCTACCTCTTTGTCTTGTAGGTTGAATACTGGTGTGTAATAAGCAGTGTTATACACAGGGCGTGATGACTGCACTAACAGACTTGCCTCATAATGTGAATTTTCTAACTTATTGATTACTAAGGTAAAACTACAGCGTATACGTTCGTTTTCACGTACTTTTAGGTCTGTCCAGCGAGTTTGGTTGATAAACTCCTGTAATGATTTTTCTAAAGTCTTAAATACCGAACGATTGCTTTGGTTTACCTGTTGTGTATTGACTGTCACTAAGGCATTAAGTTCTTGAGCCCTAGTAAACATACAGCACAGCAAAGCCCCTACAAATAGTATTTTCTTCATATATTAATAAGGTATTTCCTCTGTAATTTCTAATCCGTAGCCCGACATACCTACGTAGCTGGCAGCACTCTTAGAGTTAGTGAGCAAACGCAACTTTCTAATAGACAAATCGTTGAGTATCTGAGCCCCCATACCTATATCTTTAGTATCTTTGTTTAGTTGCGGCAGTGGGTATCCATTTTGGTGTTCTTTCATCTCAGTAATGCGCTGCAACAGGTTCTGAGAGTACCCTTCTTTATTGATTACAATTACAGCCCCTTTGCCTTCTTCGTTGATTTTCTTAAAGATACGCTCTAACGGATTATCTTTATCACCCGCTAATACCTCTAAAATATCATTACTGATAAATGACGAATGTACGCGGGTAAGCACAGGCTCATCTGCCTTCCAAGAACCTTTAGTAAAGGCTAAATGTATCTGCTTATTAGTAGTTTGCTCATAAGCGCGCAAGCGAAACTCTCCATAAGGAGTTTGTAGTGCAAAATCCTCTTTCTTAATCACCAAAGTATCTTTGCGCATACGATAGGCAATAAGGTCTTCTATAGAGATGATTTTAAGGTCAAACTTCTTAGCTACTTCTACCAACTGTAGTAGGCGCGCCATAGTACCATCTTCATTTAGGATTTCCACCAAAATACCGGCAGGATAAAGTCCCGCAATGCGAGTAAGGTCTATAGCAGCTTCTGTGTGTCCTGTACGGCGCAATACTCCTCCTTCTTTAGCGCGAAGCGGGAATATATGCCCTGGTCTACCCAAATCAAAAGGCTTAGTATCAGGGTTTACTAAGGCTTGTATAGTCTTAGCACGGTCAAAAGCTGAAATACCTGTAGTACAACCATTGCCTTTGAGGTCTACCGATACAGTAAACTGCGTTTCGTGCAGTACAGTATTGTTTTGCACCATCATTGGCAAATCAAGTTCTGCACAACGCTTTTCAGTAAGCGGTGCACATACTAACCCCCTACCATTAGTAATCATAAAGTTGATCATCTCAGGGGTTACCTTTTCAGCAGCGGCTATAAAGTCACCTTCGTTTTCGCGGTTTTCATCATCTACTACGATGACTACTTTCCCTTTTTTTATATCCTCTACAGCTTCTTCAATGCTGTTAAGTTTAATATGGTTCATTTTTTTTATTATTTCCCTAAAAATTAATACTGATACGAGTGATTTTAGCGGTATCGTCTATATCATTAGCTGTCACAGTATCAGAAAGCCCTAAATTATTGGTTTTTAAGGCTGTTTTATCAAACGTAAAATAGAAATTTTGCCCCTTAGGAGTTACTATTACGCTGCTAATAGAAGGTTCTATATCCAACTCAGGGTATTTCTCTTTTACGTCTTTAAAAGTACTTTTAAGCGATATTCCTTTATCTGTAGTGTATAATTCCGACAGTATAAAGACGCTTTCTACTACTTTTTCGTCCTTATCATTGGTTTTAGGAGTTATTTCTAACAGTTCTTTCCCTTCTTTATTAAAAATAGTGATGCGTTCGGTACTTGCATAGCGCAATTCTCCCTCTAAGTTAGAGTTTACAATAGAATCTTTAGCAAAAATAGAATCTAATTTCTGTATAGGAGTATCTTTCTGAAGTCCCCCTACTCTATCATTGCTAATTAAAAACTCATTTTTGTTATCACTACAGCCTATGAGGCTCATTATAACCATAGTTGCGATAAAGTACTTTCTCATTATTTCTTAATAATTTTGTTTAATATTCCTAATACCCCTCTTACAAAGGTAGCGCTGGTAACCATTTTTATCAACGGATTTTGTGCCGAAGAACGCCTTCCCTTAGTCTGGATAGTCTTGGGTGCGGACTGTTTTTCGGTAACAGTAGCCTCTTTTTGTTTTGCCTCTTCAGTGTGAATCTCGTCTATCTTCTTGTTTAGCAACTCATAAGCACTTTCACGGTCTATCACCTCATTGTACTTGCGTGCCAGTTCAGAGCGCGCTATAAGTGCATCAATCTCGGCGGGCGTAAGTACATCCATACGACTCATAGGGGCACGCATCATCGTAGCCACCAGTGGTGTAGGGATACCTTTCTCGTTAAGGGCAGTTACCAAAGCCTCACCCGTACCAAGCGAAGTAAGCGTTTCCGCAGTATCGTAGAAATCAGAGCTGGGGTAATTCTCAGCCGTCAGCTTAATAGCCTTACGGTCTTTAGCGGTGAAAGCCCTAATAGCGTGCTGTATCTTCATACCCAACTGCGAAAGTACTGCATCAGGTATGTCAGTAGGGTTTTGGGTACAGAAAATAAGCCCCACCCCTTTTGAACGAATGAGTTTTACTATATTTTCTAATTGGTTGAGCAGTGTGCGCGAAGCTTCGTTGAAGATAAGATGCGCTTCATCTATAAATATCACCAATTTAGGCTTAGGCAAATCGCCTACCTCTGGAAAAGTAGTATAAATCTCTGCCAATAAGCTCAACATAAAGGTAGAGAACATTTTAGGGCGGTCTTGTATATCCGTTAGGCGTATGATATTCACATACCCCTCACCTTTGCTATTAGTACGCAATAGGTCAGCAGGGTCAAAACTCACCTCGCCAAAGAAACGTTCAGCCCCTTGATGCTCAAGCTCTACTATCTTGCGCAAAATAGCACTAGTAGACGATTTTGATACCGCTCCGTACTCTTTTTCAAAACTCGCCTTACCCTCTTCTGTGGCATATTGCAATACTTTCTTAAGGTCTTTAAGGTCTAAAAGTGGTAAAGCGTGGTCGTCGCAATATTTAAAAACTACGGCCAACACCCCCTCTTGCACCTCACTAAGGTCTAAGATACGCGATAAGAGAGTCGCTCCAAACTCCGACACAGTAGCGCGCATACGCACCCCATTTTGTTCAGAGATAGTGAGCAGTTCAGTAGGGAAAGCTTGCGGCTGAAAATCTAAGCCTATTTTGCCAAGTCGCTCTAATATAAAAGGCTTTACCTCACCCGACTCACCTATACCACTAAGGTCGCCTTTAAGGTCCATCAGCAGCACAGGCACTCCTTTTTTAGAAAGGTGTTCAGCCATCACCTGTAGGCTTTTAGTTTTACCAGTACCAGTAGCTCCCGCTATCAGACCGTGACGGTTAAGGGTTTTCAGAGGAATATTTACGTATACATTTTCAAGCGGCTGCCCTTCATACACAGCCCCTCCTACGGTGATGTACTCCCCTTTGCAGGTATACCCTGCTATCATAGTTTCTTTAAAAGCGTCTATTTTAGTCATCAGATGTTAGTGATTTTGTGATTAAGAATGGGTAAGGAATAGTTAATGCACAATTCAAGGCACAAAGGTACAAAATAAATCTCAAATAACAACTAACTATCCGCAATTTTTTTCACGAAACTACTTACTGTAAGCCTATGCACCCCAAGAATACGCCCAATAGCCGAATACGATACTTTTTTCTCTAAAAGGTCCTTAATCTGTTTTTCTTGTCCGGTGAGTTTTGTTTTAGCGGACTTACTACCTTTAGGGCGACCGAGAACTACTCCCTCTGCTTTTTTGCGTGCCAATGCCTCTTTGGTACGCTGACTGATAAGGTTACGTTCAATCTCAGCCGAAAGTCCAAAGGCAAACGCCAACACCTTGCTATTAATATCGCTCCCCAAGCGATAATTATCTTTAATTGTCCACACCTGAATATCGCGGTTCATACACTCATTAAGCACCCCCATAATCATAAGTAGGTTACGCCCCAACCGTGAGAGCTCCGAACAAATAAGCACATCGCCTTTTTTCATTCTTTTAAGGAGTTTACCTAGTTGTCGTTCTTGCACTTCTTTAGTGCCCGAAATAGTTTCTTCAATCCATTTATTGACAACTATTTGTTGTTTTTCGCAAAACTGATTAATTTCAAAACGTTATTTTTTAACCCACAAATAAAAATCTCTTTTTTGCACCCCACCCGTCCCACTCGCCTCATAATCGCCCGTGCGGCTCGCACTCCCACTTGTCTCACCTGTCTCACTCGTCCCACCTGTCTCACTTGTCCCAGCCTTCACAATCCTCCCAGCCTTCTCAGCCCTCACAGCCTTCTCAGCCTTCTCAGCCTTCTCAGCCTTCTCAGCCCTCACAATCTTCTCTGCTCTCCCATAAAAATTTAACACTTTTTATTAAATATCTTTCAATTACATCTTAAGTATAGATTAAGTATACACTAAGTATAGATTAAGTATAGAAAGAGCGAAGAACCAGCGTTATCAAATCGATAACAAAACGACCAAAACATTAAGAATAATGCAATTTTTATAATATTTATATACCCATTAATAACTAACCACTTGCTGCAACACTTCTAACGACTTGATTTCTTTAAAATTAGGATAATGCCACTGATAGTATTTCAGCAGTTGCACCAAAAGGGCATTCCGGTCTTCGTGGCGACTCTTAAGGGTATTGAGTTCACCAAAGGGCGTATGTAGCAAGGTCGTCAGCAAGCTAAGAGTATGCCCCGCGATGTGGTGGGGTGTATTTTCAGTAGCGGTAAATACCCCCTCTTCAATATTGAAATAAGGCAAATGGTCGTGAGTAGTGTCGGGATAAAAACCTAACAAACGCGTAAGCGACAGTAAGAACTTCAGATGAAAATGAGGATTGTAATCAGTAGTATCTAAGCGGTGCAGTTGCTCACTAAGGAAGTCAAACAGGGGAACATCAGGGGTATCAGGCTGACATATCTGGGCGCATACCTCTGATAAGAAGATAGTTACCACGCTCTTATAGGGGTGGGTATGTAGGGTGCTGTAAGGGTGTATTACTTTAGCTTCTTTGATATAACTCAGCGCCCCCTCTTTGTAGGTTGCCACAAGGGCTAACTGTGCCAATGGCTGAAACAAACCTACCTTTAGCGCACTTTTAGAGGGCTTAAGAATACCTTTTAGCAGATAGCTACAACCGCCATACTCACGCGTAAAACACCTGACAATAAGACTGTTGTCAGCATATTTCATCGCAGAGAGCACAAGAGCAGAAGTTTTCTGATACATAGTGTAATTAACAAATTAGAAAATTAGCAGATTAGAAAATTTGTGAGCGCAAAGATATGAATTATCTGCTAATTTTCTAATTATCACATTTGCTAATTCTCAAATTTTCTCATTAGCAAATTGGCAAATTGGCAAATTAGTTCGTATCTTTGCCCCCAAATGAGCAAGAAAAAGAATATTATCATAGAAAACGTGTCGGTTATCGATGCGGGTGCCAAGGGGAAAAGCATAGCTAAAGCCCCTGATGGGCGCGTTATTTTCGTAACTAATGCCGTACCTGGCGATGTGGTTGATGTGCAAACTACTAACAAGAAATCTGCTTATTACGAGGGGTTTGCAGTGAAATTCCACCAGCTGTCAGCTGAACGTACTACCCCCGTATGTTCGCATTTTGGCTATTGCGGAGGCTGCAAATGGCAAGATTTGGCTTACGAACGTCAGTTGTATTACAAACAAAAAGAAGTAGAGAACAACCTCGTGCGTTTGGGGCGCATCGCTATTCCTCAACTGATGCCTATCATAGGCTCAGATGATATTTATTTCTACCGAAATAAGATGGAATTTTCATTCTCTGATATGCGCTGGCTTACCCCCGAAGAGATTAAAAAAGCTGACGAAATAACCGATAGAAACGGACTAGGATTTCATATTGCAGGGGCTTGGGACAAGGTATTAGATATTAAAAAGTGTTACCTGCAAGCCGACCCATCTAATGCTATCCGATTAGAAATCAAACGTTTTGCTTTAGAAAACGAAATGAGCTTCTACAGCCCGCGTATGCAACAGGGACTATTGCGCTCAATGATGATAAGGCTGAGCTCTACAGGCGAGTTGATGGTCGTAATACAGTTTTTTAGCGAAGATGAGAAAATTGAATTACTATTGGCACACTTAGCTAATCGTTTCCCTGAAATTACTTCGTTACAGTATTGTATCAATAGCAAAGGCAACGATGCGCTATACGACCAAGATATAATATGCTATAAAGGGCAGGACTGTATTTACGAAGAAATGGAAGGCTTGCGCTTCAAGATAAATGCAAAGTCGTTTTATCAAACGAACTCTAAGCAAGCGCAACGTTTGTATGAGGTAGCGCGCGACTTTGCCGACCTAAAAGGCGATGAGCTGGTATACGACCTTTATACAGGCACGGGTACTATTGCGCAGTTCGTAGCCAAACGTGCTAAACGAGTAGTAGGGGTTGAGGCTGTACCTGAGGCGATTGCCGATGCGAAAACCAATGCCACAGCAAATGGTATCGACAATGTTAGTTTCTATGTAGGCGATATGAAGAACGTCTTCAATGAGGCTTTTATAGCGGCTAATGGTATCCCCGATGTTATCATCACCGACCCACCGCGAGATGGTATGCACAAAGATGTAGTGGCGCAAATACTGCGCATCGCTCCGTCTAAAGTAGTGTACGTCAGCTGCAATAGTGCTACCCAAGCCCGCGACCTTGCGCTGATGGACGAACAGTATAAAGTGACGAAAGTACAGCCCGTAGATATGTTTCCACAGACCTACCACGTAGAGAATGTAGTGCTCTTAGAAAAACGATAAATAGATTTATCTGAGAATAATAAGCTCTCCGTTTTTATCAAATTTGATAAGACGCGAGGGCTTTTTTGGTGCTGTATCATCCTGACGATAAGGCACTACATAATCGCAATGCTCAATGAGTGAAGCGGGAATATCAGCAAAGCACAGAGGAGTAGGCTGCCCACTGATATTAGCAGAAGTAGAGACGATAGGTTTCCCGAAATGGGCAATCATTTGCTGACAAAAAGGGTCTTGCACAAGCCTTATAGCCACTGTATTATCAGCGGCAATAACATTTGGGGCTAACAATTGAGGATTTTCGTAGATAATAGTAGTAGGCTCAGTTACTTTTTGAAGATAATTGAGTATATTTTGAGGTAAATCAGCTATATATTCTCGCAACATCGCTATACTACTGACTAAAATAATGAGACTTTTGCTCTCGTTTCGCTGTTTTATGGTGAAAATACGTGCTACTGCAGAAGGATTAGTAGCATCACAACCTATCCCCCATACAGTATCAGTAGGGTATAGTATCACCCCTCCTGCTTTTAATATTTCAGTTATTTGCTGGTAATTTGGCATTAGTTTTGTATTTTTGCCGGCAAATATACAGATAAAATGCTTACTTCTATCATATCATTCTTTAAAAGTTTTTCATTTTTCAAAGGAATACTTAAAACAATAGCAGTGCTCATACCGCTGGGCTTAGGCTATGCTTTTGATGTATTAGAAATAGGTCTCCCTATTGCCCTTAGCGTGGTAGCCATTTCTCCTAGCGATATCCCTGGTAATCAACGACACCTATACGGAGGTTTGTTGGTGGCTACCTTGTTGGCAGCTGCCAGCTCGGCACTGGTCAATCTCACCGCTCCTTATTGGTATCTGCTGTTGCCCACTATGTTTGTGCTCACCTTTGGCAATGCTTACATTTCCTTATATGGGCATCGAGCTACTATGGTATCGTTTGCAGGATTATTCGAGATAGCTTCTACTTTAGCCCACCTCCAGACAGGCTGGAATATCGCGCTCTATAGTGGCTGCATACTATTCGGTGGACTGTGGTACAGTGGCTTAGTGTATATCTTCTTAAAAATACGTCCGCGTTTATACAGCGAGCAGTTATTAGGCAAGTGCTTTGCACTAACCGCCGATTTCTTTTCGGTCAGAGCTGATTTATTAATATCTGAAGACAGAACTGCAGGACTTAAACAACTCATAAACCTACAGACAAACCTAAATGAAAACTACGAAAAGCTACGCGAAGCCGTATTAGACTCCAGAAGCAAATCGGGTAAGACTGACTACCTACAACGGCAATTCCTGATGTTTATAGAGTTGGTCGATATTTTTGAATTAGCATTAGCAAACCCAGTGCAATATGAGAAGGTAGATACACTTTTTGCTCAACACAAGGAAGATTTACAGATGTATGTAGCTTTTATTAAAGAGCTTTCAGAAGAACTAAAGCAAATGTCGGAGTACATAGGCTCACGCAAACAAATAAAACTCGGAAATAAGCTAAAAGAGCTATTTTTAGAAGTTAAAGAGAAGAATGATGTACTACGGAAATGTGCAGAAATATCTGAAGAAGATAGAGAGCGGTCGCTTATGTTGCGCAATTTCTATATTTACATAGAAAATCAGTATCATTCTGTTGAAAATATCCGACTAATATTCGAAAATTACTACAGCAGCGATGCAGGGGTACGCGATGAGAACACTTACCGAAAGTTTGTGAGTTATCAGAACTACTCGTGGCGGAGGCTTAAAGACCATATATCGCTACAATCCACCTTTTTTAGGCACGCTATGCGACTCTCAATAGTAGTGATATTGGGGTTTTTGATAGGAGAAATCTTTACTATTAATAATGCATACTGGATAATCCTCACTATATTTATCATTATGCGTCCTGGTTTTGGTATTACGCAAGAGCGGTCACTTAATAGGGTGTATGGCACTATTATAGGCGGAATAGCCTCTTTTGCGGCTATTTACCTCCTTCCCTACCCAAGTTTGTACCTATATATAGCTATTATTTGTATGCCAATAGCCTTTGGCCTTATACAAGAGAACTATATGTATGCCTCTATTTTCATCACTATTACGGCTATTTTTATTTTTGCGCTTATCACCCCTAATGTCTATAACCTCATTTACGATCGATTATTAGACACAATCATAGGGGTAGCACTATCATTTACGGCTAATTATCTTATTCTACCTACGTGGGAGCACAATACTTACCGACAAGCAGTAACCAGATCTATAAAGGCGAATATAGGGTATTTAGAGCAGGTAAAAGTGATTTTCAACACCGAAGAAGGTATTACTACTGCTTATAAAGTATCGCGAAAAGAGGCAGTATTAGCACTTTCTAACCTTAATACTACCTTTCAGCGAATGCTACAAGAGCCTAAGTTTATGCAAAATCGCAATCCCTCAGTATACGGTATTATAGTGATACAGCAGTCTTTTTTGGCTTCTGTAGCCTCTTTTGGCATACGGCTCAATAGCAAGAAGGTAACTTTTCCTAAACCAGTGTTCAACAAGGCTATAGACAGTCTCATACAGTCGTTACAGCATACCTTAGCCCTACTCACTCAGCAAGCTCCCCTCCCTCCTTCTATCGATTATAAAGCCCCCATTGACCAACTACAGACAGCTATCAAAGAGCTTAGCGAGCAACCTACTGATACTGAAAATCTCCCCATTTCGATGAGAGAGACTCAGTTTTACTTAGAGCAATTTAACTATCTATTTGGCTTAGCTAAGAATTTAGAGCAAGGAGTTATTTCAGTTAGTAAATAAAAAAACAGGCTACCAAGTAGCCTGTTTTTTTCAATTGAAACTTATAAATATTATATACGCTCTACAAATAGTACAGAATCTTCTATAGAAAGTATTTTTACCATTACATTCGAGGGGATACGTGCTCCAGCTGTCATAGCCTCAAGCTCGTGCATTGTACCTCTTACACTAATAGTTATTTTTCCCCTCCCTGATTTATTTTCTGGTATTGGCACATATACTTCAGCCGTTTTGCCTATAGTTTCAGAGAGCTTGAAAGTATTATCTTCTGAAAGCCTCATTAAAGCTCTTATAATCAGAAAGAAAAAATAAACAAATAATCCTCCTACAGCTACAGCTAATAGTATAAGTACCGTTTGGTTAGGTATAATTTTATAGAATGAAATACCTGTCCAACTAAAACCTAACAAGAAATTCATTAGGTTGCGGAAAGAGAAAAGCTGAAAAGGGGCATCTCCTCCATCAAAATCGCCGTCAAAGTCGGCAGAAGTACAATCAGAGGCATCACTACCTATAAAAGTAAGCACCATCTGAATGAGGAAAATGACAGTAACCGGTATGGCTACCAACCAAAATCCTCTAAGAAGTAAGTCAAGATTGTTAAAAGCTTCCATATATCTAACTGTTTGATTACAAGTATTTAACGTATATTTTTAGGATCTACACCTGCATCAATAATAGCTTGGCGTATATTAGCAAAAGTCTTTAGATTAGCTTTGCCTTTCACCATATCATAATTATTACCTTTCTTAAGGAAATAGATAAGATTTGCTTGTCCGCCAAAGGCAGTAGGCTTAATCTCCTCTATTGAATTTCCCTTCTTCAGTGCTGTAAAAAAACTGCTGTACTGCGTTACACGGTCTTCTATTTCTTTGCGCTCCTGATTAAATTCATACATTATCAAGCTCCAATCTTTAGCGTCTAAACGTTTTAAGTTTAGTTTTACTCTATCTACTATCTCTTCTGAACAAGACTGAGAGTTAAAACGTTTAAGATCAGCTATAAAATCATTGGTTAGCTTAGCATTAGTAGCCTCTGGCCTAGGTGTATTTCTATTATTTCGTATAATGGTTTTAGAAGGGCGTGTTTCACTCGTCCCCTCTGTCTTTTCTACCCTATCTACTGGTGCAGGAGCTGGCATAGGTATCTCTGTTACACTCTTAGCAGGAATTGCTGCTTTTTCTGGTTTTGAAGATGGAGCTGCTGAAGGTTTATTTTCTTTAGACTTTGGTGTACTTACTACAGTGTTTGTACGAGGTACTTCTTCCACCTCCTCTTCATTTTCACGTGCTTTAGTTTGCAAAATTATATCTTGTATGTCTTTCTGATAAGAGATAAGCTCACTTTCACCTCCTTTCATATAAGGACTCAAAATACTATCTACCTGTTCGCTATTATAGGCTGAATAGTCAAAATCTTTTAAGAAATTATCCCATACAGCTTTCTCAAACTCAGGACGGAGTGTCTCTGTAAGGTAGTGTTGCCTTTTAGCTTCAGCTAAGAACAGAGTCCCTTTGGGGTCAGCGTGGGTATCTTTCCAATGAATCACATTAGCAAGGAAAGAACGTGCAGGCGAAAGTACCTGTACCTTAAGCGTATCTTTTGTTCCTTTTTCTACCATTTGTGCCAATGAACTTAGCTGTGTTTTGCTAAGCGAAAGCGTATCTTTTCCCTCCTCAGCAAAATCAATAATTACTTTGGTTTCTGTAAGTGGGAAACTCTTCTTCAGCTGTATACAAGTATTATCTATTTCATAGGTACGCTCATCTATATTAGTTAGAAAATGAATGTCACTTATCTTACTTTCTGACGAGAACGCTACATACGCCTTTACAGGATCTTTGAGCATAGGGAATATAAACCAATAGCCTACCCCTACTAATGATAGTATAAAGACTACTATTGAAGCTATTTTAAGCCAGAAAAAGCGTGAGCGGTGCGGTACTACCCCTTCATCATCTTCTTCTATTGAGCCATTCTCATCTACTACAGCTAACTGCTTAGAAGTAGACATTTTAGGACTCTCAGAGGCTATCATATGCAGATTATAGCTATCACTAAGTTCAAAGTTTATCTCTCCACTCTTTGATATACTAATTGTCTTCTGATTCTCCTGATTTTCAAACTCAAAGTGATAAAGATGCTCTGGTAATACTATCTCTATAGGCGAGTCACTGCGTAGTGTTTTACTAAAGAGTACTCCATTTATTTTCAGTGCAATAGCTACTATTTTATTTGACACTATAGTAAAATGGTACTTCTCAAAAGGCACAATTAGTGGTACCCTATCATCTACCATATAGTTACTCTTAAATACAATACCATTATAACTCAGATTGAATATATTATGAGCTTCCTCACCTTTGAATGAAAAATAACGCCCTTTGCTATCAGAAGAAAGTTTAGCTTTAAAATTATTACTTTCTAATGAAAGAAAGTTGATATACTTCTCATATTCACGTTGGGGAGTTTCTATATATACCTTAAATTCCTTATCTGCAAAAGGAATAGTATCTAAAGTATAATTATCTTGCACTCGCTTTATGTACCCTTTCTTAATACCTTTTTTAATAGTATCGTGAAAAGAGAACATCTGTTGGTAGCGCGATTTTTCAAGTAATAACTCCACTGTATCATCATCAGAAAAAGACTCATTAGCATAGGTAGCACTTATATCTTTCCCGTTTTTCATAAAGGCTAATACCTTCAGATTAGTTCCTGAGAGTAGGAATCGTGCGCCTCCAGCAGCTGCTGCAGTTGTTTCGGTAGCAGCAGTAGTCCTTTGCATAGCGTATTCTGGGAACAAAAAGTCAATACTGTAAGCACGAGGATCTTCTACAAACTCTTTGCGCAAGAATACTGCATCCTGAATACTCTCAAATTCAGGTCGATAAGGCATATTGAAATACTTATCTACTTCATAGATATCAGCATACGGAAAAACTTTTGGAGAATAAGGTAAGTCTAACAAACAAGATTTTGAATTGGTCTCTTCTACCAATTGTTTTTCATAACCACGCAATAGATTAAAATAAGGGAATATATCCTCTTTCTCATTCGGTATAGGAGTATTATCATCGTAGTTTATATGCTCTGCGAAGTACATATCCATCAGAAGGTTTAGCACTTGTCTAACCCCTTTCCACTGTAAATAATGAGGTATGTAAAGCGAAATAGCTATATACGCCCCGCTCTGCCCATTTACATCGCGAGACGACCTATACTGGGTGTATATCTTATAATTCGGAGTAAACTGTAATGTATAGAAATCTATGCGAGGAGTGTGAATGCGTATAAAAGCACTAATATCTTTCAACCTATTTTTTACTTCTGGTAGTTGAAAGTTCACCCCCTGCGAGGCTAAAACTTTACAGCCCTGCTTATACCCCCAAATGGTGAGACCTATAGTATTGATTTTGGATTCCATTGAACTGAAAATTGCTAAAAAACTGGTACAAAGGTATGCACTATTTTTTAAAAATGCAAATAATATGTGTAAAAAAATACCTACAAAGGTATAAAGTCCTTATATTACATAGCTTTTCATCTTGTAATAAAAGAAAAAAATACCTATAAAGGTTGCCCTTCATAGGTATTCAAAAATTATAATTGATATGAACTATTTTCCTAAGAAATAAGATCTTAATTCTGAGCAGCAGCTTCTTCAGCTACAACTTCTGCTTTAGGAGCCTCTGCTTTTTCAGCAGGTTTAGCTTCTACTTTAGCTACTTCGGCTACTACTTCAAATGGGAAATCAACGATTACTTCGCGGTGTAGGCGTATTGCAGCGTTGTATTTACCAGTACGTTTGATAGTGTTACCAGCAATAGAGATAAATTTCTTATCAATATCGTGACCTGCCTTAGCTAATTCTTGAGCTACATCACCATTGTTGATAGAACCAAACAATTTATCACCAGCACCTACTTTAGCTACTATCTTCACAGCTAGTGCCAATAAAGCTTTAGCTGTTTTCTTAGCTTCATCAATGATATGTTGCTCTTTGAATGCTTTTTGCTTCAAGTTTTCAGCTAACACCTTTTTTGCTGATGGAGTAGCCAAAATTGCAAACCCTTGTGGGATTAGGTAATTACGACCATAACCGTTTTTAACAGTTACTACATCGTCTTTAAACCCTAAATTATGTACGTCTTGTTTTAATATAATTTCCATATTTCTCTACTCCTTGTATTATTTTAATAAATCGGCTACGTAAGGCATTAATGCTAAATGGCGTGCTCTTTTTACAGCAGTAGCCACTTTACGTTGAAATTTCAATGAAGTACCTGTAAGGCGGCGAGGTAGTAATTTACCTTGTTCGTTTACGAACTTCAATAAGAAATCAGCATCTTTGTAATCGATGTATTTGATGCCCAATTTTTTGAATCGACAATATTTCTTTTGTTTAGATGTGTCGATGTTTAGTGGAGTAAGATATTTGATGTCTCCTTTTTTTTGTTCTACTGCCATTTTCTTACGCTTTTTTAGTGTTTAACTTTGCTCTTCTTTTTTCAGCCCAAGCAATTGCATCTTTGTCAAGCTTTACAGTTAGGTAACGCATTACACGTTCATCACGTCTGAACTCAAGTTCAAAAGGCTCAATCGCTTCACCAGCCACCTTAAATTCAAAGACGTGGTAAAATCCGCTCTTTTTGTTTTGAATTGGGTAAGCCAACTTTTTAAGCCCCCAGTTCTCTTTTGCTACAAATTCTGCCCCCCTTGAAGTAAGAAAATTTTCAAACTTTTCTACTGCTTCCTTTATCTGTGTTTCAGATAAAACGGGATTCAAAATGAAAACAGTTTCGTATTGATTCATAAATAAATTGATATTAATTCGGCGCAAAAGTACTACCTTTTTTATTAACTGCCAAATTTTTCCGGATATTTTTTCTATTTTCCCTCACTACTACAGCTGATTGGCATAACTATCAAATAAATATACTGGTAGTTTCTCACCTTCAAAAGTAGCTGATTCTAAGTCTTTTAACACTTCATCTTTCTTCCCCACTACTATAATTCTCATTTGGTTGAGTTGAAAATATTTTTCGGCTACCCGTTGTACATCTTCCTTAGTTACAGCATTGATATTGGCAATATAATTCTTATAAAAATAGGGCGATAGCTGACGTGCTTTGATATTAATAGCATAATTGGCTATGGTTTGTGGGCGTTCGGTAGCCAGCACAAACTGTCCTAAATATTGCGCTTTAGCTTGTGCCAACTTCTCCTCGCTAACTGCCTCGCACCTAATGCGCTTTACTTCTTTTAGAGTTTCTATCACAGCAGGAGCCGTAACTGCATTTCCTACACTAGTTTTGATATTGAAAACACCTTTAGTCCACTTATCGGTCTTAAAATAAGAAGAAGCCCCATAAGTATAGCCGTTTGCCTCTCGCAAATTCATATTGATATAGCTACCAAAATCGCCTCCTAATATATTGTTGGCTATAAGCATTGCAAAATAGTCAGGGTCATTCATCTGCAAGTCTATTAGGTTAGTGATGCGTATTTCGGACTGTACTGCATTAGGAAGGTCGATAAGGTTTATTTGCGTTTCAGGTATGTTTTCAGGTACATAGAGTGTTTCTTGCGGGGTACTGACAGCCTGCCATTCGCTAAAATAGCAACTCACTAAACGATATACTTCAGCAGGCTCTACATCGCCAGTAATAACCAAATAGGCATTATTAGGTACAAAATGGGTATGATAATATTGGTGTACATCTTTTAGGCTAAGCGCTTTAACGTTTTTCTCTGTTATATACTCTCCATAAGGATGGGCTGTAGTAAAACGCAAAGTCTGCTGTACTCGCTTGCTGATTGCCTCTGCATTATTTTCGTTAGCTCTAAGACTTTGTATAATACGCGCTTTTTCTCTTTCCATTTCCTCTTCTTCAAAATTGGGGTGCAGTGCTGCATCAGCTATAAGTTCGAGCACCCTAGGGAAGTATTTTGAGAGCATTTGTGCCGATACTCCATTAGGCAATATCGAAATATCAGCTGCCAAATAGTCTATCTCTTCATTGAATTCGTCTTTGGGTATAGAGGTTGAGCCACTACCTGCTAAAAGCGAAATAAGGTCGTAGACCCCTTTTTTATTGCGTTCGAGAGCAGGAGGCTCATCTAATGAAAGTCGCAAACTGACTTGCGGAAGTTTATGATTTTCAACAATAAGCAAGGTTAGTCCGTTAGGCAATATATGAGTGATAGGCGTACCCAAGTTGATAATAGGAGCTTGGGCAGGCATAGGTTGTTTTGAGCGATTCATCAGTGTATTAGTTAGTGGGTAAATAATCGAGTTCGAGACGTTTGTTTTTATCTAAATATTTGCGGGCGGCATCGCGTATCTCTTCGCGCGTGATACTGCAGTATTGGTCTATCGCCTTATTGATAAAGTGAGTATCATTATAAAAAGTATAATGGTCTGCTAATGAAAGGGCTATCCCTTCCATATTGTTATGCTGACTCACAAATTGAGCTTCTATCTGGTTTTGTAGTTTTTCGTACTCACGCTCGCTAATAAGTTCAGTTTGTAGTTTTTCTATTTCCTCATCTATCTCTTTGCCTAAAGTATCTAAACTCACTCCGTCCATCGGGAGAGCCCCCATTATATAGGTACCATAATCCTCTTGGGCATCAGAGAAAGCTAACACTTGCAAAGCTGTTTGGTGCTCATCTATCATTTTCTTGTAAAGACGGGCACTCTTGCCATCGGTCAGCAGATATGAAAGCATATCTAAGGCAAATGAATCTCTATCCTTCATAGCAGGGGTGCGATAGGCGTAGAGTTTTAGCGGTATTTGTATATTGGGGTCGTAATCAGTAGCCTTAATAGTCTCGGTTATAGGTGCTTCTTCTATCTTACAACGGTGTATCTTCTCGCCAGTATTAGGGATAGTACCAAAATACTGTGCTATCCACTGTTTAGCCTGCGTTTTATCAAAATCGCCTGCTAAGACTAATACTGCATTATTAGGATTGTAGAATTTCTTTTTAAAAGCAATAAACTCTTCGAGTGTTGCCGCATCTAAGTGTTCTATTTTACCAATCACAGTGCCAGCATAAGGGTGTTTTTTAAACAGATGCGGATTGATGGCCGAACGATACATTATTTTGCCATAGGGAGCATTGTCTATACGCTGATTTTTCTCCTCTTTCACTACCGCATTTTGGGTGCTAACACCTATTTCATTGATAATAGGGTGCAACATTCGTTCAGCTTCCATCCACAAGCCTAATTCTAAGTTGTTAGAGGGAAATACTTCATAATAATAAGTTTTATCTTGGGTGGTGAAAGCGTTATTATGCCCGCCATTAGACGATACTATATCAAACCACTTGCCGCGCCCGATATGCTGTGTTCCTTCAAAGAGAAGATGCTCAAAGAAATGCGCAAAGCCAGTGCGTGTAGGTTCTTCATCTTTTGCCCCTACGTGGTACATCACCCCAATAGTTACTACTGGTGCTGAATTATCCTGATGCAGAATAACGTGCAAATCATTGTCGAGTTTGTATTCTTCAAATATAAATTCTTTTGCCATTATAATATTTGCTAATTAAAAAACTTTGCTTGAGCTAAGAAACTCAAGCAAAGTCATACAAAATATTTTATTTTTTATAAATGCTTACAGATTAGCATTGATAAGTTCTTTAATTTTAGGGTCTGAAGGACGTGGGGCAGAGATGTCGATAATCTTGCCCTCTTTGCTTATTAAGAAAAAGCGAGGAATACCTGTAAGGTCATAGTTCTCAATAAAGTCGCGGTGTGCATTGAGGTCGATATGAAGTTGTAGTCCTTGCATCTTATTCTCTTTAACCATATTTTCCCAAGCATATTTTTCTCTGTCTACTGATAGGCTTACGAAAGTAATGTTCTTATCTTTGTACTCTTCTTGTAACGCTTTCATAGCAGGAAGTTCTTGCAAGCAAGGTTTGCACCAAGTAGCCCATACATCTACATATACCAATTTACCTTTTAGGCTTTCGTAGCTTACTGCTTTGCCATTGATATCTTCAGCTTCAAAACCAGCAAAATTACTACCTGTTTTAGTTTTCTCAATAGATTTCAAACGTTTATCAAGTTCTTTTATAGCTGCAGTATCTTTTACATATTCTTTGATAAAACTTACCATTTGTTGGTTAATTTCGTCGGCATTACCAGCAGATACTCCTGTAATAAAGTAACGTGCTAAGTCTTTTTTGATACTAGCAGATTTAAGTCCTTTTACGTGGTCTATCAGTTTACCCCAAGGGTTAGCTGCGTTATCGTCGTACTTATCAAACAAATTGTTGAGTACCAACTCTTTGTAAGTATGAAAAGTATTGTAATCTTCGGCGTTATCGTAGTCTAACTTAGCCACTTCGTCAGCAAACTCTTTTGGTAGTTTTACTTCCTCACCAGAATAGCGTTTATGAGCTCTTTCGTAAACACTTTTAGCATAAAGCATTTCGTAGTTGATAGCTTTTTCTTCTTTTTTTACAAAATCCTTAGGTAGGTCTTTTGCTTTTTTCAAGAAGTCAGTGTATTTGGCAGCGTATTGTTCAAGACCTTTTTTAAACTCTTCAGGTTTTTTAGCAAAAAGTTGTTGTACATCTTCTGAATTTTGCAATTCCATTACAAAATCAGCTTTCTTTTGCAAGTAAGCACTGGCGATAGTATCTTTACCAGTGAACTTAACAGTGAGTGGCATTTTAGATAAATCAATATTAACACCCAATTCATCACCTTGCTGTAAGTAAAGCGGAATTTGAATACCCTGAGGGTCTATAAGGGTATAATAGTTGGTAGGCACGCGAAGGGTATCGCGGAAAGTGCCATCAGGCATTAATTTTATGGGACTTTCTACCTCGCCTCCTACTAATTTAAGGTCAAGAGGCATTCCGTTTAGACCGTCTACTTTACCGGTCAGTACAATGTAGTCAGCTTTGCTTGAGCAAGCCGCCAAGCCTAGTGTGGCTAATGATAAAATAAATAGTTTTTTCATTATGATTAAATATTTCAGATTACAAAAGTACAGCTTTTTTTTAATCTACCAAAAAAATTAACAATTAGCATTATTAATAAGTGCTTTATTTATGCGTTTTATTAAGCCTGCCCCCTCGTATATAAAGCCGGTGTAAAGCTGTATGAGTGAGGCTCCTGCGGCGAGTTTTTCTAAAGCATCTTCCTCACTAAAGATACCTCCTACCCCAATGATAGGAAATGTGCCCCCACTCTTCTCGTGCAAGAAACGTATCACTTCAGTAGAGCGTTGTTTTAGAGGTTTTCCACTAAGTCCGCCTATTTCTTGTTGGTTAGCCGATATGAGGTGCTCGCGCGCAATAGTAGTATTGGTAGCAATTACTCCTGCTATATGCGTTTGTTGTACTATCTCTATAATGTCTAACAGCTGGTCATCAGTTAAATCGGGAGCTATTTTTAGCAAGATAGGTTTCTGTTTAGCTTTCTGATTGTTAGCTGTTTGAAGGGTGGTGAGCAATGCCTTTAGCGGTTCTTTTTCTTGCAAGGTACGCAAATTGGGAGTGTTAGGCGAACTCACATTGACCACAAAATAATCAACATAGTTAAACAGCGCTTCAAAACACGCCATATAGTCGTCTACAGCCTGCTCATTAGGAGTGACTTTATTCTTGCCTATATTGCCGCCTATCAGCACATTAGTATTCTTTTTTAGTCTTTCTACCGCTGCTGCTACTCCCTCGTTATTAAAGCCCATACGGTTGATAATCGCTTGGTCTTCTATAAGACGAAAAAGGCGTTTGGGTGGGTTGCCCGATTGTGGTTTGGGGGTGATGGTACCAATCTCTATAAAACCAAACCCCATATTGGATAGTTCTTTGTATAGTTTGGCATCTTTATCTAAGCCCGCTGCTAAGCCTACCGGATTTTTAAAGTGTAAGCCAAAGACTTCTCGATGCAGTGCAGGATGTTCTACCTGATAGATAGCGCGAATGAGAGCTGGCACACCAGGTAAGCGATGTATCCACTTTAGATAATTGAATGTAAAATGGTGAGCCCTTTCGGGGTCGAGCTTGAAAAGCAACGGACGGATAAGAGATTTGTACATAACACTAAAAAAAGAAGGTCAAAGATAAGCCAGAGCCCTCCTTAACCTCCTAAAATAATTTTAATTTTTAAAACACTTAAATACTATAGCGAGTGGGGAGAACAGGATTCGAACCTGTGAAGGTAAAACCAGCAGATTTACAGTCTGCCCTCGTTGGCCGCTTGAGTATCTCCCCTTTGTTTGGAAACGGGTGCAAAGGTATAGCTTTTTTTTTATATTGCAAATTTTTAGTAAACTTTTTTTATCAAAATTATATTTTATAGATATTTATTTTTCGATAAGGGTTCGGTAATCCTTCGGTGATCCTATAGTGTGTGTATATCTAAAGTAAAGGGAAAGTACAGAAGAAATTTTTTCTTTTTTTACCTTTACCGTTATGATATTATTATCAAAACTATTATCTTTGCACCCAAAATAGTATTATGAACTTTAGTGTCACCCCTATTGGCTATCTTGAAACACCTTTTGAGACTGTGGCTCATATGCCTATACAGCCTTCGGTAATTGCTTCTTCGCAAGGAAAAGCTGTATTATACGATGAATTTGCTACGGGTCTTAAAGATTTAGATGGCTTTTCGCATATTATTCTCTTATTCTTATTACACAAAATAGAGGGCTATCAGCTAGAGGTAGTGCCTTTTATGGACGATGTGCCTCACGGGGTATTTGCTACTCGTTCGCCTAAACGCCCCAACCGCATAGGTATGTCGATTGTAACGTTGGAGCGTATTGAGGGTAATGTTATTCACTTTAAAGGAGTGGATATGCTCAACGGAAGTCCGCTATTAGATATTAAGCCTTATTATTCTTATTTTGATAACCGTCAGAACGTTCGTAATGGTTGGTTGGAAGGCAAGGTACTAACCGCTGAAAGACTAAAATCGGACAATAGATTTGAAAATTAATGACAAGTAGCAGCAATATGAAAATAAATAAACGCAATATGTGGCTAATAGGGCTATTGATAGGGCTAATCGTACTATGCTTGTTGTCATTAAGCGTAGGTAGGTATCCTCTGTCTATAAGCGATATTCTCGCTTTTGTTTTCGGACAAAAGGTTGTTGATGAGCATACAGCCTTGCTGCTTACGGATGTGCGCTTGCCTCGTGTTGCTGCGGCTCTTTTGGTAGGAGGAGCGTTATCGGTATCGGGGGTAGCTTATCAAGGAATGTTTAAAAACCCGCTTATCAGTCCGGATATATTAGGTGTGAGTTCGGGGGCAGGCTTTGGAGCGGCTTTGGCAATACTGCTTTCATGGAGTATGTTAGGAATACAACTATCGGCTTTTGCCTTTGGATTGGCCGCTGTACTCATAGCTTTGGCATTGAGCAAACGCATCAGCGGAGTGCACAGTCAGGCATTGGTATTGTTGCTTTCGGGCATCATCACTGGAGCTATGTTTGGAGCGTTTATATCGCTTACTAAATACATAGCCGATGCCGAATATAAATTGCCTGACATTACCTTTTGGCTGATGGGCAGTCTAACGAATGTAACCGCTACCCAAGTGCTCACCATTGCTCCTATCGTACTATTGGCTGTGCTGCCGCTTTACTTTTCGTCTTGGCGACTGAATGTGCTTTCGTTTGGCGAAGATGAAGCCCACACTATGGGCGTGCAGGTACAGCGGTTGCGCTTGGTGGTCATACTCTCGGCTACACTACTCACCGCTACAGTGGTCTCTATCACAGGGTTAATAGGCTGGATAGGGTTAGTAGTGCCCCATATAGCACGTTTTATCATAGGGTCGGACAATCGGTATTTGCTACCCGCTGCCTTTATGTTGGGCAGTAGTTTTCTTATCATTATAGACCTGCTATCGCGTACCTTATCGGCACTCGAAATCCCTTTGGGTATCATTGCCTCTATCATAGGAGCCCCTATCTTTTTCTTTGTTCTCAAATCAGTTAAAAGCAAGCAAAGCGTATGGGAATAACAGTGCGTAATTTATCAGTAGGCTACCAAAAGCCTTTGCTTATAGGCGTGCATTTCACCTTACAAAAGGGAGAAATACTATGTGTTTTGGGCAGAAATGGGTCGGGTAAAACTACTTTATTTAAAACTCTTTTGGGGCTGCTACCCAAGCACGCAGGCGAGATACTTATTGACGATGTGCCTCTTGATTCTCAAAACCCTAAACACCTCGCACAAAAAATAGCTTATATACCCCAAGCGAGGAAGATAGATTTTGCGTTTACCGCTTTTGAGGTGGTGCTTTTTGGGCGTACCCCTCACCTGCCCTACTTTGGATTTCCTACAGAAAAAGACAAAACCATAGCTACTGAAATGATGCAACAGATAGGTATATGGCACCTAAAAGATAAGGCTTTCTCGCAGATGAGCGGAGGCGAACAGCAACTTACTATCATAGCAAGAGCTCTCACCCAGCAGCCCACCTATATAGTTATGGACGAGCCCACCTCGGCACTTGATTTTGGCAACCAACTGAAAGTGCTGCAACAGGTAAAAGCCCTACAAAGTCAGGATATAGGTATTATCCTTTCGACCCATAATCCTGACCACGTTTTCCTCTGTGATTCGAAAGTGGCAGTAGTGAAAGACCATACTATAGCTGCGCTTGGCACTCCTGATGAAGTGATGACCGAGACATTGCTAAAAGACCTCTATGAGGTAGAAATAAAGATTATTAATCAAAAAAACAGAAAAATATGTTTCCCGTTGTAATAATTGGTATGGGACCTGGCAACCCTGAGCTGCTGACCTTAGCGGCTAAAAATGCTCTGGAAGAAGCAGATGTTATCCTCTTTGATTGTATGCCTGATGATACATTGCTGAAGACCTTTCAGTTTAAAGGTGAAATTATAGCCATTGACAAGAAAATCGACCCTACCGCTATGGTAGACACTATGGAAAAACACTACCGTGCAGGTAAAAAAGTATGTAGGCTAAAACCTGGTGATGCATTGATGTTTAACGGAGGTGGCAAAGAAGTACGTGCGCTAAAAGCTAAAGGTATAGACTTTCGTATGATACCCGGTATTACGGCTTCGTGTGCTGCGGCTAATATCTTTGCAGTACCCATTACCGAAATGGACGAGAGCGATGTGTCGGTAAACTTCGTGTATCACGATAACGAGACAAACCATAGTCTGCTAAAGGATTTGTCTGGCATACTGAAATACGGTAGCACGATACACATTTACTTTGCTAATACCGACTGTATAGGGCAAATTGTTGAAATTATTACCTCAGTAGGAGTAACACCTGATATGCCTGTAGTGGTGGCCTCGCGTATTTCGGCAAAGGACGAGACCTCAGTAAAGACAACTTTGGGCAAGGTAGAAGCTACTCTGCGCTCTTTAGATATGAAGCGACCTATGCTGTTTATAGTAGGTAAATACGTAGAGATACTCTCAAAAAAGCAGATTATTCCTTTTTTAATGACAAATGAACATTAACATTTTTATTACATTATGTTTTTATATTCATAACGGTTTTGTATCTTTGCACCGTGAAAGGAGCTTGTATAAGCTCTCTTTTTTAGATAACGTTATGCAATATATTACATAACACATTAATAATTAACCATTAATAATGAAACGTTTAGTATTTACATTTGCTTTACTTTCAGCAACTTTACAAGCACAGGAAAAAGTAAAAGATTCTGTAGCTGAAAAGCATTACGACTTGCAAGAGGTTACTATTTTAGGACAGCCTACCCAAAAGAGTTTATCAATACCTACCCAAAAATTACGTATTGCCGACCTACAGCACTACAACAAAACTAATGTGGTAGAAGCTCTCAACTTATTATCAGGTGTAAGTATCGCCCAGTCGGGTGGACGCAACGAAACGAACATACGCCTTAGAGGGATGGACAGCAGACGTACTCCTGTGTATTACGACGGGGTGCCTATCTATGTACCTTATGATGGCAACTTTGATTTAGGGCGTTTTCTTACCTATGACATCGGCAGTATTTCGGTAGAAAAAGGTTTAGTATCAGTAAAATACGGTGCTAATGCTATGGGGGGTGCGGTAAATATAGTATCGCGTAGCCCTGAAAAAGAATTAGATATCAATGGTACTTCAGGCATTGGTTTTGCTGATGGTGCAGGCGTAAACTCTTACTTCACAGGGCTAAACGTAGGCACTCGTAAAGATAAGTATTACGCTATGGTATCGGGGTCGTTCAACAAACGTGAAAACTTTGTGCTTTCTAAAGACTTTGAGCCTACTCGTACCCAACCCGAATACATACGTCGACATGCTGAAACTTTCGATAAGAAAATAAGAGCCAAAATAGGCTATATCCTTAACGAAACCGACGAATATACCTTAGGTATGGTAACTCAACAGGCACATAAAGATATATCGCCTAATGTAAATGGGGGTATCTTTAGAGACTACCCTATCTACAACAAAAACAGTCTGTATCTGAAGAGCAAAACCCTTATTGCTCCTAAGACCTTTGCTAACTTCACTGGTTATTACGACACCTATTACAACCAGATGAACGCTTATGATAACGATAAGTACCAAACTATAAACAACGGCTTCTCGTCTATTTACGATGATTACTCATTAGGAGGTATCCTCACTTTTAGCACTGAGTATTTCAAGTATAACGCACTTAGCCTTAGCATAAACGAAAAGTACAATCACCATAAAGAGCACGACCGCGAGATAGCTGCTAATCCTTCGATAGGGCAACGCTTTAAAGCGGGTAGTCCTGTGCAAAATATGAAAGACAATGTGCTATATATAGGGCTTGAAGACGTGATAACCTTTAACAAATACTTTAGTGCTGTAGTGGGAGCCGCTTATAACCAACAGCAGAACATCATAGCCGAGAAATACGGTGCACGCACAAGAGGGGGTACCCCAGAGCTATACGCTTTCGACAAAGGTAGCGATCACGCTTTCGACTACAAAGCAGGTGTAGTGATTTCAGCAGTTGATAATCATAATATTACTATTTCTATAGCTAAGCGCTCTCGTTTTGCTTCACAAAAAGAACGCTATTCTGAACGTTTAGGAGCTGCAATCCCTAATCCTGACCTGAAATCGGAATATGCAAGAGTGTACGACCTTACTTATACAGGCAGAATACTCAATAATAAATTGCAATATGAGGTATCTGGCTTTATCAATGAGGTAAAAGACGCTATTTATGCCAAACCTGTAGAGATTAGAGCGGGCGTACTAAGAAGTCAGAATATCAACATTGCTAACGCTACCTACAGAGGGGTAGAAGCCGCTCTAAGTTATAGTCCTAATCAATACTTAACCGTAGGCGGACATTACAGTTTTATAGAGATGAAAGACCAAAGTGATGATAATGACGAGAAGTTTACTGATATACCTGCTTTCAAATTAGTAGGCTTTGCAACCTTTAGTATTCCACAGCTAAAAACAGCCTTACACCTCAATACTGAAACAAGTGCTAAACGCAATTTGGGTACAGATAGAAGGGGTAACCCTATAGGCTACGCCCCTGAATATACAGTCCTAAATGCTAAACTAAGTGTAATGTTATACAAAGGCCTCGAAGCAAACTTTGGTGTAAATAACCTATTCGACCGCAATTATTACCTAACTATAGGATACCCTCAAGAGGGGCGTAACTTCATCACAGGCTTATCTTATAACTTTTAATTTTTTTGTTTTTACTCTTGATAAGAATGCTTTGGTAGCAATCTATCAAAGCATTTTTTATTATATTTGCAGCGTTTTTCAATTTTTTATATTTTCATTATGAGAAATTATATATATCTTTTTATTGCTATCTTACTAATGGTAGGGTGCGATAATACCCCTAAAAAACAAACAGAAAACACCTCTGCTGAAAAAGTAACTCTTACTGATATGGCAGGACGCAAAGTGCTAGTACCTAAAAGCATCAGCAAGGCTTTTATAGACCGCTCCTCAGTGCATTTAGTATATGCGCTCGATACGCTACTACCTGTAAATAGAGTGTTTAACTACAACGATTCTGAAAAGAAGAACCTAAAAAAAGGCTTTTACGAAGGAAAACCCTACGTAACAGGTACGCCTATTGAAGAGATTATAAAGCTACAGCCTGAGGTGATACTGCTAACGGTATCGCTACAAACAGAAGCCGAACGAGCTAAAGAAATAGAGCGAGCTGACATACTTCAGCAGAAAACAAAGATACCCGTAGTGCTATTTAGCGGCGATTTTGAGCAGTATACCCAAGCGCTTACCCTCTTAGGAACGCTCTTGCACAAGGAGAAAGAAGCTCAAGAACTCAATGCTTTCATAGAAAAATACTGCTATAGCATTCCTAAAGTAGTAGCTACTATACCCGAAGCCAAACGCAAGACTATCTACTATGCGGAAGGTATGAATGGGTTGCAAACCGAACCGCCTACCTCATTGCACAGCTATCTTATCAACTATACAGGGGGTAAGAACATTGCCGAAGTAGAGTTACTCCCTGGCAAAGGCAAGACGAATGTATCTATCGAGCAGATTTACCGCTGGAACCCTGATATGATATTGGTATGGTCGGGTAATTTTGACGATTTGTACAGCTATAAAGCTATCCGCCAAGAGAAGATATGGCAACAACTGCGCGCTGTGAAGGAAAACCAAGTATATCAAGTGCCTTGGCGTCCTTTTGGCTGGATAGACCGCCCACCGGGGTTAGGACGTGTTATGGGTAGCATATGGTTAGCAAGCCTAACTTACCCCGAGTATTTCAAAGGTGATATCGTACCTATTACCCAAGAGTTTTTTAAGAAGTTTTACCACTACGAGATGGATTATATAGAAACAAGAGACATCATAGGAGCACAACCTGATATAACAAACAAATAACAATGATAACAATTAAAGTATTCGGAAAACTGACAGAAGTATTAGGTACTGATACCTATACTACTGCTTTCACTAAAAAAACAGTAGCTGAGCTCAAAGCTCAGCTACATACAGCGTTTCCTGCACTTAGCAGTATGACCTATTTTGTAATTATCAACAACCAAAAAGCAAGCGATGAGGCAATCATACCCCCTAATGCCGAATTGGCTTTACTCCCTCCCTATTCCGGAGGATAATGATAACTAACCATCAAAAATTGACAAATCTATACTATAGGTTTGTCATTTTTTTTGCCGCATACTTAGCACAAAAGTTATGGTATAGAGTATACCTGCTATACCCCACACTATTTTAGCTAATGTACTATTGCTGGTTATAATTAGGTATCCTACACATACAAACATTAGCACTAATAATACTATTAAGATAACTTTTCTATTTCTCATAAGCCTTTCGTATTTCACAATTCGTCTCTCTACTCGTGTCTCACACCTTTTAAAACTTTAAAAATGTGCAGTACCGCAGGGAATATAGCCTCCATCGACTCGGTAGCTCCTTTGGTCGAACCTGGTAAGGCAAGCACTAAGCTATTACCTATAGTGCCGACTACACTGCGCGAAAGCATAGCATAAGGAGTGCGGTCTTGTCCGTAGCTGCGAATAGTCTCGGCTATTCCCTCTATTTCTTTGTCTAATAACGGACGTACAGCTTCAGGAGTAACATCACGAGGAGATAAGCCAGTACCTCCTGTGATAAGCACTAAAGAGGTACCTACACTCACGGCCTCTTTCACACGGCTCTGTATATCAGCCACTTCATCGGGTATAATAGTGTAAGTAGCCGGAATAGCATATCGTTCTAAATGTGCTATAATTGCCTTGCCTGCTTTATCTTCTTTCTTGCCCGCAAAAATACTATCAGAACATACTATTACCGATGCCGTAAGCCCTTCGGCTGCTTCTTTGTAGTCTGTTTTACCTCCTTTTTTCTCTACCAAACGGATATTGCGTATTTCTATGCCTTTGTCAATAGGTTTTAGCATATCGTAAAGAGTAAGGGCTACTACCGAAGCCGCGTGCATTGCCTCTACCTCTACCCCTGTTTTGTAGATAGTGTGTACCTCTACAAAAATGTGTATCTCTAATTCTTTTACCTCAAAGCTAATATGTGTATATTCAATAGGCAGCGGGTGGCAATCAGGTATCATATCGCTGGTACGTTTGGCAGCGAATAGTCCTGCTGTCTTGCTCATCTCGAATACATTCCCTTTGGGTACTTGATTGTTTTTAATAGCTGCAATAGTGCTTTCGGCACTTACAGCTACTACTGCGGTAGCGATAGCTTGGCGCAGGGTATTGCTTTTATGCGTAATATTAACCACTTTATTTTTTATTAATTGTTAGTTTTCCATTGATGAGTCCCATCTCCAAAGAGTTCTTTGCCAAAGATAGGTACTTCTTTTTTGATGCGGTCTACCATTTCATCACAAGCCTGTATGGCTGCCTTCCGATGAGGGGCTGAGGTGAAGACGAAAAAACAGAGTTCGCCTGCCTTTATCTCGCCCAACGAATGGTAGATATGCGCACACGATAGTTGGTATTTTGTGATGATATATTCGCGTATTTCAGCTACTTTTTCGTTTGCCATATCCTCATAAGCGGTAAAGAGGATAGCACTTACCGTTTTGCCCTCAATCTGGTCAGCACGTACCTGTCCTAAGAAGATACTATGTCCGCCTATTTGCGTCTTTACCTGATGTTTAGCTATGCTTTCAGCCACCAATGTAGCGGGTATAGCCCCTTGTTTAAAGATGTTTTTCATATTATATAGGGTTTTATTGTTACACATTAACTAAAGGCGAAAAGCCTTGTTTAAAACTCTTTAGGTCTTTGTCAGCCAATACTTCTTTAGCAAAATTCAGGGCTTTCATACTGCGCACTCCTGCTACACATACAAAGCAGATATGGTCATACGCCTTTAGCTGTTCCCATTGGGTAGGCAGTACCGAAAGCGGTAATGATAAAGCCGTATATCGGTCTATTTTTGGCTGTTCGTCCTCTTCGCGCACATCTACCAAAACGGCTTTTTCTTGGGTTAAGAAAGCATCAAGAGCTTCAACTGTGGTAAGTTCGTCTCCTACAGGTTGGTGACAGAAGGCAGGATAGTTAAATTGTTGTACTTCTTCAGCAGTAGAGGGAGCTTTTTTGTCCGTCATATTATATTTAATTTTAGTAAGTTGATAATTCTGAGTGTTAAACAGCAATAAAGTATGAATAAGTGCGTTATCGAGGTCACCTGTAAGGAGTTTCACCACTTCATTTGCCTGAAAATGGGCTATCATCGACGAAATAGTGGGC
>ERZ773233.247-NODE-247-length-40246-cov-7.530492_pt1 | contig 40246 bp, 49 predicted proteins | sample MGYA00580991_ERZ773233 | MGnify/ENA primary metagenome ERZ773233 (study PRJEB29015, sample SAMEA2738178) | human oral metagenome | biome: human oral; feature: human-associated habitat; material: saliva | place: China | collected 2161 ...
TTCCGGGGCTAATGGAAACACGACTAAAGCTTACTCAAAATAGTATACAGATTTTATGGAGTTGTGTCAATTAAAATTTAGCAGTTATATGCTGTCATAAAATTATTTTTTTAGTATAGAATTACATTGCTGTATTACCTCATTTAATACGATCTGATCAGTATTAAGAAGAAGTTTAACCCAATTATCACGCCAACTGCCTCCTAATTGAGCTTCTACTGTTATATGTCCATATGATTTACATATAACATGGACATAATCATCCGAATCATCATAAGCAATACGAACATCTCCATCTAATGTTATATATATTAATTTGAGTTGACTGATTAATTCTCTAAATTCATTTACAGTATAAACAAATGTGCCTCGACCGGAAAAGTCACCACTTTTAATATATACACTAAAAGCTATACACTCTTCCCGAGGCTCAACATCTGCAAAGTATTTTTCTTCTAACTCAAAACGTATAAAATCCATTAATCTCCTCTAAATAATAAAAATGAATAATCCCCTTTATTACCTTTCATTAGCAGAAACTTACTTATATTACATATTACTTTATATTGTGCAGGAAATTTATACATTTATACAGAATTATAAATATATAATCTCAAAAATTGATAAAAACCTAACTTAGATTTTGTAAACAATACATATTATATCTACACTTCTATAACCTAGGAGATGATAGTATGAATCTAGAAAACAAAAACTCATTTCTCTTAAATAGTGCTCTATTCTTTTCAACAATGGGAAGCACAGCAACAACATTAGGTTTTATAACATATATATTCAATACCACTCACAGTCCCTTTAATACAGGGGCAGTTACAATAGCGACATTATTAGTTGGAATGTTATTAGGCCCATTTTTAGGGATACTTGTAAAAGAAAAAGGCTTAATGTGGTCTATGGTAGTTCCTGAAATAGTTTCGGGTTTTATATTATTAATTTTTGTTTTCATAGATAACCTATATCTAGTATATATCATAGCTTTTCTTATAGGTTTTAATAATAAAATTTTAGGAATCGCTAGACTTTCATTTGTACCTAATATTACAAATGATTTAGTCAAATTCAATGCACTACTCCGGTCTATTAATCGTCTTGCTTTGATAAGTGGTTCCTTATTATTTAGCGTTATAATTAATTACTCTTTAACGATAGTATTCGTTATTGATGCAATTACTTATATTATTTCAGCCTACCTACTTTATCGATTAAATAGAAATGTAAGAATCCAAGCACACACAACTATCTCCAAAAAAACTATTAGAGAAAGTATATATGATCGCATTCAACTTTTATTAAAAGGATATAAGTTATTGTTCCTAAATAAAAAAATTAATTTTATAGTTTATTTGGGTATATTAGCCAGAATATTTTATATGTGTATACCGATTCTACTATTAATATTTATTAAAGACATCTTACATTTAACTGATAGTCAGTATGGATATACGCAAACAATCTCTAGATTGGCATCATTCATTATTTTTGGAATTCTTGCTAAATATTTTACCATTAATTTAGCAACGAGTTTTAAAAAGATTTTATTCCCTCTTTTTATACTATACGGAGGAAGTATTTTTTTTATAGGCTATATAAAAACAATAGAACAACTATATATTCTATATAGTATATCTGAAATATTATTATTTACAGCCGTTGTTTTAGTTCATGCATATATACAATCTATTTTTTCACAAGAAGAGTTAACATTGGCTAGCGGTTCTGTAAGTACAGGCTTCTCTATTGGATCAATATTATCAATAACTATATTTACAAACTTAGCAAATATATTACCGCTACATGATATATTTTTTATATGTGGACTGGGAATAATTATAAGTACAGTTATTATAATAGGCTATACTCGATTAAACCAAGAAAGATAGATTTTATGATAATTATTTGATTTACCCTTTTATAAATAATACACTCATAACATATAAAAAATCCGCAGTGCGTTGCACTGCGGATTTTTGCGCCAAATTATTTGGAGTACAATTCTATCACCACTTAAAAACCTTATTATTATTGAGTTTATAGCGTTAAAACTTTTAAAAGGTTGAGTAACAGTTGAGCAACGTTCTAAACTTATAACAAGTTTTAACGATTTATATAATATATACTATTATATAAATTTGGTCAAACATCCTACTATCATCCTACTATCTTACATAAAAATTTATGGCAACGTGTTCCATTTTGGAACATGTTCACATGAGTCCACCTGCTCATGCTCAGGAGATAATTGGATCACCTCTCTATCGATGAATCACTACTCCAATTACTGCTCCCGCTCCCACCATCTGGGATAGGTTGCGCTGCATCCGTAGTCGTTTGATTGTTCGTTTGTCGTTCTCTATTTGCCCTTTCAATTCGGTCAAAGAGTTCGACATTTCGTTCAAGGTAACTTCTTGCTTCATGGATAGCATTTTGGCTTTCATTAATTCGGTTTCCAATGTCGATATTGTATTGTGTGCTTCGTTCAACTCTTCCCTTTGCTTCATGACTAAGCTCTGCGCTTCGGTCAATGGAAGACTGGATGTCTCGATTAAGCTCAAGGCTTTCTCGTTGTTGGCTTTCAATTCGTTCCACTGTGTTAAGGGAATCGTGATTGTTGGTTCCGCTTGGCTCGTGGAAGATGTACCAGAGGCAAAAGATGGAGAAGAGCACAATAGCACCGACAATATAATAAAGCTTAGGATAGCCAGTAACTGTAGACTTGATTTTTTCATACATATATACCCCCTATATATTACTGCCCCATTGCTGAGCGTAATATTTAGCTTTCATTCGTATTACATTGCCACCACTACCAGGTTCATCACCTTGGGTAACTACCCATAAGTCCCAACGTTCGCAAGTAGAATTAGGGCCGTAAGGTTCATGTGCATACCAGCCGTCCATGTTGTCGGCTGCTTCTGCGTGAGTCAGTACATTACTAATGCTAGCTGGCAATCCTAAATCAACACATAATACCGCCACTACTTGTGCTAGTGCTTCAATTTGTGCATCTGTTGGTGGATAATCACCTAAATCATTTACCCATTGAGCCCCATATGCGCAATCTAAGGATATGCCTACAGCCCTGCCATTACGCATCCATGTGTGGCTTTTATGGTCTGTTAGTTCGCCATCAATGTAAATGTTACCACTACCATCAATATTGATGTGGTAATCGTCAAATTGTTGATTATATCGTCCTGCAGTCCAGTGTAGGTATACTTTATCGATGTAACCTACAGCCCTACTGCAGTAGTCGTTTAAGTCGCTTAAACTAACGTTTATCATCCGCACTCCCCCTTTCCATTATAGGTGGTGGCACCTTTGGTTGTTCTTCTAGCTTATCAGGAATGCCATTCCCATCTTTATCTAGCCAAAGCCCCAAGAACCCTACAAGGGCCATTAAGACACTAGGTATGAATATATGGTCAATAATAGTAATGCCTACATTAATCAGCTTATTAGCTTCGTCTGACACGTACCCTGTGGCAAATGCCATTACATATTCGATGACTACTAACAATATAGGTACTAGCATGACGAGGACTAATGCCCTCGTCGCTAATACACCTGTAGGTTGGATATTGGCCACCCTTACAGATTGAAATACTTTCTTAGCGCTGTCCATGAGCCGAGGTGGTATGTTCATGTAATTCCTCCCTTAACTCATTAATTCGCTTTTCCATAGATTCTAGTCTAGTGGTTAACATCATAAAGGTAGCTGCAGACTCAGTACGTTCAGCACGTGACTGTTTCATTTCGTCTTTAAGCTCACCTAGTGTATCAAACAATGCATTCCACTTGCCTGTGAATTCTACGCTATCCTGCTTACGTTGTGATTCAATACGGTCTAATAGAGGTACTATCAGAAGCCGATATCCTGCACCTGCTACGATGCCTACGATAGTTAATGTTGTAAGCAAGTCGTTCAACTCAAACTGCCACGTCCAGATGAGATATGCACCCCCTTACTCTGTGCTAACTTACTCTGTGCTAACTAAATTTTCTCAATTCTATTTGTAGCGAATGAATATCTAGTTCTTCCCATATTTCCAATAGTTACTACGTTAGATTCATTAATTTGTAATTTAACGTCAGTTGTTTTGACATTGGTGCCGCTGTTAAGATATTCAGCAGTTCCATAAGATGATGGGGAACCCGGCCATATATTAGGTGTAACAGTTTGTTCTTTTTTGACTTTCAATATAACGTAGTCTTGATTATTGAATACACGGAGTATATCGCCGGAAGAGTTCCAATACCCCTTAGTGCTAATAATAGGCAATTTCGTCAAATCGAGTTCGATTGTTTTAATATTACGCAAGCCATTATTATTTATCATCTTTGAATATACATTATTAATTTCAAGTTCAAACACGCTAGTATCAAATTTTGTAACAGCGATTTTTGCACCATTTTCGTATTTTTGTAGCGTTGCTTTTGTTCCACCCTCGGAAATTTCTTTAGTTTCGACTAATGAACCCCAGTCGTATTCCCCATTTTCGACCACTAAATCAATAACATGAGTGCCTATGATATTATCGGTTAGGCCGTAGTAATTAACTGTGATAGTACCTTTCATAGTGCTATCAATCGGCACTCGCATATTATCAGATTGGAACTCTCGTTTTTCGCCATTATTGATAGCTATCTTATAATGAGGTTCACCTGTGAAATCAATGTATGTAGCCCCAGCTTTTGGCTGAACGAATTCAAGAGGTTTAGGCACGAAATTATTACAGCATTGAGATAGTTCAATAACTTTCATAATTACCGCATCAACACTAGTATTTTCGAGCCAAATTCCATTTTCTTTTAAAAATTGAGCTGATTTTTCTGCGCTGCCTGGTTCACCTGGGTCACCTTTCTTGCCTTTAATTGCGTTAAGTTGTTCTGGTGTAAAATCGCTAAATTTAAATGGGTCACCTTTATCGCCAGGGTCACCTTTAGGTCCGCGTAAACTTTCAAGCCATTCGCTCTCTGTACCTGTATAGCCGTGAGCTACTGCGATAGCATATGCGCTCTTACCGGCCCCTTCTACGATAGGTAGTACAATCTCTTTTCCCATCTTTTCAACAAGGGCCATTGCTGATTTTTCATCAAATTTCAAAGTTAATGTGTTATCTGCCATGTTTTCCCCTCCTTACTTATGCATTGAAATATCCGGCACGATCGTAATCGTACCTTGGCCAATCTTTAGCCAGTGGTCATCATTATAAAGGAATGCGTCATAGATGTAATCGCCGCCCTTTATTTTCTTCTCCGCTGACTCTTGGCCAGAAATAAAAAACCTTACCTGTTTTGACTCTACCACAGAATGTAACTCTAATATCATATTGTCATATGGGCGCTTGCGAATTTTACAAGCGCCTTTATATTGACCCAACGTCATATCGCTATCTGGCGGTACGACGTACGTGATATCAAAGTCTTGTCCAGCGTGGAGTGTTAAATCTTGTTCGACCATATAGCCTCCTTATTGTCTAGCAATAACTAATATGTATAACTCACCATAAGAGTAACATTCAACGTCGTTGAAGCCTTGATTGCTGCCGTCGCTACCAGATGTAGACATATCAAGGTATCTTGACTCTACAACTGCTTGACGTTTCCCTTTGATGCCGATGTTAACTTTCTTAGAGCGATTAGTTATGAAATATAAGTCACAAACACCAATCCATCTATGTTTTTGCTGATTAAATCTGTCGAGCGTAATACGTTCACCAACTCCTTTGAGTCCGTCGTCTGTAGGGTTTGGAATATAAGGCCTACCGGAATTACTTGCATTACAATAGTTTTCTGTTTGAATATACCCAACTGGGACGAAAGTGCATTGATTTTCATTAAACCCTTCTGGCAGTGGACACCAGTCACCATGACGTACCTTATAGATTTGTACGTCAATATTTCGGATTTTAAAGCCAGTTTGCATAATTGACTGAGCGTCAATGCGTGAGCCGGTAATATTGGCGCCTACAATGTTACCGTTAGCGTCAACTTTGAATGTGCCGTTTTGATTTTGGAGTATACCGCCGATAATCTTACCGCCTGTTACAGTCCCTAGATTACCACTGATCGCACTTAACTCTCCGACGTCCATCTTATCTGCAGATACGGCTTTAGCAGCAAGCATCTGTTTAGTAATGATGTTATTGTCGAATAGTGCATCACCAGTTACGTGTAGTAGCTTGCCACTAATTCGTGTCCCTGTAGAACTTAGATTAATACGGCTTACTATCTCATCGCCATTCAACGCTTTTAATTTTAAATCAATACCATTTTCTAATTGGCTAAATTGCGTAGCCATATTAGTGGTTAGGTTCTGTACCTGCGTAGAATATGCATTAGCAGTTTGAGTAAGCTCCTTAATCTTATCGTCCATAGCCTTAATGCCAAGAGCTTCCTTGTCGATTAAAGCCGGGTCAATACTAGCCGGTACTGAAGTACCAACGATATCGGAATAAGCACCCTCACCAAACACATCAACATAAGCAACTTTTACATCAAATACACCTGGGTCATGAGGTATCATATTTACGTTTGTAGTAACGAAATACTTCTCTGTACCGATGTAGATATTAGCGCCTATACAAGTATCAGGGATGCTATCAAAGACTACACTCACGCCTGTAATATTGCCTTTTACCTTGACGTTAGTCGGAGCACTAGGAACAGGTGCGTTATAGTCTAGTCTAAGAGCAGGACCATAACCCTTAACAGGATTGTGTGCGTAAACAAATACCGCGCCTCTACGAGCCGATAACTTAATATCAGAGCGAATATCTGTAGTCTTGGCTAGTAGGTTATTTGATTGGCCAACATTACTATCAAGTCGAACTTCGTAGTAATCAATGTAAGTATTCTCTACAGGGTCCCATGCAGCAACGATCGTCTTGCCGATTGTTACCTCACCATGAGCCGGTGCATTTGGTGTAGCTACACTTTCAGCAGATACAGTCGCCGTAATACGTGCTTCAGCCTTACCACTTTCATTACCGGACGTATCAACCGCAGATAGCTTGAATTGGTAATTACCAGTATTAGGAATGAAGTACGAGTAGGATGTACCGCCTATATGTTTAATGAGTACTACATCATTGCCATCGTATAGCGTGTATCCATGTAGGTCTGCCTCTGTATTAGGTTCCCACGATAAGTGAAGTACGCTACTATTGACTGCGTCTTGGGTTACCTTAAAGCCTTTAGGTGTAGCCGGCGGTATTTCCTTACCACTTACATACACTGCGCGCTCTACCCCTTCATACGCAGCGCCTACCTCATTTGTACATACAATCTTAACGTCGTAGTTGACGTCAGTTGCTACACTTGGAATAGTAACGCTAGTAGCACTACCATCTAACACCTTGAACTGTTGCCACTCTTGAGTAGTAACAGGCTTGTAATAAACGATGATATTCTTAGCAACTCTATTCCTTGGTAATTGCCATGTACCGTTGATATCACATAGTACAGTGCCGTCCTTTAAAGTCTTAGTGTCAGCTAAGAGCACTAGATTAATAACCTTAAGTACATCGGACTGTGTAGTATAGTCAATGATAGGAACGGAACCGTCATCGCCTGCGTATAGCTCAGGATAGTATTCAATACAGGATATCTTGCGAGTCATTTCAGAATTTGACTTACTGATAGACAATACTCTAAATGGCTTAGCTTCCTTAGTAGCCTCACCATAGGTGTATAGATCATCAGTTTGGACAACTACACTTTTAGCAAGAGTTAATGTATTACCGCTAGCGCTAGCCACGTCATAAGATTCTAATGCATCTGTAGTAGCGTTACGTACCATAAGTCGATATGTCTTACCTTGCTCGAATGTAACGTCTCTATCAAGCACTACCTTATTGCCAGTAGCAGATACTATACGGCCACCTTGTCCCCAGTCTGTCACATCATGCTGTAATAGGATTACATCCCCTATCGTACACGCTATGGCGTCTGTGAAAGCCTCGAATGTACAAGTTCGCACTTCGTACTTATTCGCTCTTAGGTAGTGTTTAGCGTAATTATAGGCTTGGTCTACGTTATCACATCCCATAAGTTCTACTTGCGCAGGACTAGCTAACGATGTAGTTACGTCATATTCTTCACTGAATACTGGAAGCACATCACGTTCATAGTCCTTAGCTTTATTGAGGAATGATACCTCGATAGCATTTGCCCTAGATGACGTAGCCTGAAATTCTTCCATAAAGGAATCTAGCTTAATATTACCTACTGTAAATAATTGGGTAGGTGTAGCAGCATAGTCGTAAATACAACTGAACCGAGTACCTAGAGGTATCACCTTGCCTCTACCAACATTTTCAGCGTACTTAAGCGCATCCCATACTTGGCTAGCACTATCATAGATGTAGTTAAATGTAATATGCTTCTCGTCGCACTTATCAGCCCACGCCTTAAATGCATCGTATACGAAACGTTCACGAGGAGCACCTTTAACTACATACTCATTGCCAATCTTTCGGCAATGATGTAGGATATCGTAGCAAGCCCACGCCGGGTTATTAGCCGGTTTAGACTCATACGCTCCAGTGTAGGTGTTAAATACCCATACTATTTTACGTTCCTGTAACCAGGTTACGTTTGGATCATTACCATTTAATTGGTCAGTCGCTAGTGCCTTAATACCAATAAGCACTTTACCAGGGTGAATGAAGTCGTCATAGACTATCTGGGTTAACTGAGACCAATATACTTTGTTCACATGGCGGTTAGAGTTGCCATCCTTATGAGCACATCGCATACGTACTTCATATTGACCAGGCTCTTTTACATCGAACCTGAACACCCTGTATATAGCCTTATTGGATTTATCCTTAATAGTACCGGAGTACTTGCTAGTATCAATCGGTGTTTGAGAATGACTAAATAGTCGATACCATTTACCGTCTTTCTTTTCAACCATACCATCTTGGCCACCATCATTACTCAATGGTAGTGGTATCCACTCTGCAGAACCAACTTTACGATAGCCACCTTCAATAGTGACTGAGGTTTCACTAAGTCCGCCCTGGTCGTTTGAATAGTACAAACCATTAGGAAGGGATATAGTAACCTCTAGCGCAGTAGATAAATTACCTTGCGTTTGATGGATAGACCAATCATTCGTAAGCTCATAAGTCAATGGTTGGTCAGCGTAGTTATCGTTGAAGTTAGGGATAACTGTTTGGTCATTTGTACCGAGTCTAATATCAACCTGTACATCCTTATAGTTACCTACAGGGTTACCATTTAATTTGATATTAGAGATAGAATCGATAGGGCCTTCACCGGCGCAGTATAACAAGTTAAGATACTGCTTACTACCATCGCTTATCACGTGACGAGATATTAGCATGCCTGCACTTTTACACTTACCATAAGTGATAGCTAATGGATGACCTTGGCCAACTATAGTCTGGGAGCCTTGCCACCCGTACGTAGCTGACTGTTCAGTATTTGAGCTATCAGTCTTGGGCGCCGTCAATTTAGATATGATCGTGTTGCCAATCATACCGATAGCCATTGCTGCGAGCGTACGACCTAATACACTAGTGATACCGAATATAGCACCTGAGGCAATACCGGCAGTCGCAATAGATAAACCAATCGATAACAAGATACCTAATACTTGTTTTTCTACCTTTGGTAATACCACTACATAAGCTTCATCGGTAGGTGATGCGACACTATCTACTAACTCGCCATTAATGGAGTACACCCATTCACCTGGCTCAGTAAAATATTGGTTAAGTTTCTTACCTTCAACAAAAGGCACAAGAGTCTCTTGTCTAGTGGTAAGGTCGAATGGGTTTCGAGCAATTACTAATCTAATCATTTTGAGCCTCCTTGTGCCTGTACACTCCTAATATACGTTTTCTTAATCTGTCCATTGGTACGATACATACCCCCGCATATTCGGTAGAATGTATCATCTTACCTTCACCTACATATACTGCGATATGATCAGCGTTATTACTGTAGAGGTTCATGACAATTATGTCCCCTACTGCCGGTTCCTTGACTTCGTGCCAAGGTGAGTTCATATCTGGCCAATACGTTGCGTATGGTCCAAGATGAATACCAGCTCTCTTGTACACCTCTACCACAAGCTCCCAACAAGGCAACTCCTTCCACGGAGTACCTATTAGGTTATTTAGAGTTAGATACATATAGCCCCCCTTGTGGTATCGTTGGCTCACCGCCAAATCTAACGCTGTTATTTAACTCACGACAGCGTTTTAGAGTTTTATTGCACGATTGTGCGTACCCTTTGTATCCGCACTCTACGGACTTAAATTTGAAAGGACAGTAGTCTTTCATCACTCGAACAGGTGGGAACCTACGAGAGAATGAGAAGTCTGTGCCTAATGTGAACACTACCCAGTCTGCTTTAGATTGAGATGCATTAATGATGAACGTTTCTTCTAGTTCAATAATGTCCGGTAAGTTAGTATTAAAGATTCGAATATTGACCTCACAATCTGTGAGGCCCTTATTCTTTTCTACTAACCGTTGGATAGTACCGGTTACATTCGCTACAGAGAGTTTAACGTTAGGCATCTGCTTAGTGTCCTCGTTAATATCCTCTAGCTTAAATGGGAAGGCTGTGTACTTCCTCCCGGCTAAGGTTAAGTCCTCCGTGTTATTCACGAGGAGGATATTCCCATCCGGATGATGAAGCTCAATAGCCATTACCCATGCTCCAGTGGAGGATATCTTATTTTTCTCGATGATAGATGCAGTTGATAGCGTTAACATCTAAGCCTCCTGTAATTGAATAGAACCATTCCATATACCGTAATCACTAGCGGAGAAGTGGAGTTGGTCAGCGAACCTAACTCTAATCTTTGCCAGTGATTCAGGGTGTGTCCAAAGGAATATCTCAGCGGTATTGACCTGGTCAAAGAAATCCCTTAACTTGATATATTCCGAAGTCGGAATCTTGTAATTTACTGAATATGATCGTAACGCTTTCGTAGTTTTGCGATGGGTTAGCATCGTCATATTTTCGACCTGAGCCTTACGACTCACATCAGGTGTTGTTTCATCGATAGGGTATATAGGATACCTTATCGTCGGAAATTCTAACATACGCTATACTGCGGCCGCTTTAACAGCGTCACGCATACCTCCTTTGTTTGTCACAAGACTAGATACTACTACATCAACTATCATTTGTTCGCCATCAAACTTAGTTTCTTGTTGTTGGCTATCTAGCTGTTGGCCAGATTGATTGATGATGTTAACCGTTACTTTATTAGCTCCTTCACCGCCAATCATCTTACGAGTTTGGCTAGCATTGTAAATGCGATGAGAGGAGTTGAACTGTAAGAGCTCTGGACCATTCTCACCAACTAATGTCATACCTGCAGGAGCTATACCGCCACTTGCAAACTTACCAAAACTGTTGCCAGTAAATGCGGAGCTAAAAGAACCGCCACTAGCAAATGAAGATACACCGCCACGGCTAGCACCTAAAGCGCCAAGACCGTTTACTACACCACCAAATAGGCTTTGTAGCTTAGGTTGTACGTACTGTTGAAAAGACAGATTAACGAGCATTTTAAGGATGCTGTTTGTAATATCCTTAAAGATATTCTTTAACCCCTTACCAAAGGACTCAGCGCCAGTAGCTATACCTTCTAAGTGACTAGTGAAGGAAGAGTTAATACTGCTCATCGTACTATCAAAAGTAGACTTCGCTAGGTCACCATAGTTAGTCACTTGTTGGTTGTACTGTCTAGCACCTTCTGCTAGGCTAGTACGCAAGTTACGTCCTGCGGCTTCCCATAGCTTTTGTTGAGCTTCAACTAGGTTCTTCTCAATCTGTAAGCGTTGTGTAGCGCTTAATTGAGCTTCATTAAGCTCAGACTGTGCATAAGAGATATAAGACTTAAGGGACTCATCAAGTACCTTATCTGCATCTTCTTGAGATATCCGACCAAGTTTTACTAAATTAGATTGATGTTCAGAGTCCTCGTTGAGTTGCGTATAGGCTAACTCTCTGATTTTCTGTTCTGTATCTGCAGTAATCTTTAGCTTCTCGGCATTAGCTCTCTTTTCAGCTAATGTCTTATCGCCTACTGCCTTTGTGTACTCACGAACGTTATCATCGATTTGAGCCTTTTGTGCTTCGTCTTCCGTCTTGAGTAATTGCAAACGATCGCCTGTGCGTTCAAGGTCAAGCTTCGAGATTTCCTCGTTCATTTTACGTACACGGATTTTTTGATTACGGTCAGCTTCTTCGAGTTTCTTTTGATATACTTCTTCGTTCTTAGCCTTAGCTTCCGCTACTAGGTTGGAGCTTGCCAACGCCTTAGCATTTGCGTTTTTAAGAGCATCTGCAGAACCGGACACACCTACTAATTTAGACGTGTCAACGTATCCTGTAATCGCTCCGAAATCGCCTGTAATAGACTGTTTAGCAACTACCCCTGTACTAGAGTTAGCCCCTGTGTATCCGCCATTACCGTCAGCAATAACAATATGGTTATCACCAAGTACAACAACGCCATCACCGGCTTTAGGAACATATCCGTCACCGTCTGGGTGCCATGCTCCAGCTTCTGCCGCTGCATCCATAATAGATGGAACATACCGAGGTACATCCTTGCCGAATGTTTCCTTTACGCTATCTGCAAATAACTTACCGCAATCTGTAGCCCAGGTGCCGTCTGCACCCAATACGTAGGCTTTACCTAGTTGAGCGTTAGCGGCATCTAATACGCCAGAAGCACTACCGGAACCGCCACCAACATTACCTAAGCCGGCTGCAGAACGAATAATCTCACGAATATTTTTATTATTCGTTTCGTATTGGTTCTTAGCGTTGAGCTTATCGATTTCATATTGGCTACCGTCAATCTCTAAAGATTGAAGTGTAAGACTACGAATAAGTTCATTAAGGCGTTCTACAGAGCTCGCTAGTTTCTCGGCTGCTTGCTCTGCTTTCTTGGCCGCTGCCTCTTGGGCTTTGGCTGCCTTACCGGCTTCTTCATTAGCCTTATTGATGGCTTCATTGTTAGTAAGACCATTCTTAGCGTTCTCGATTTCTTGCTCCATCTTAGCTTGCTCTTCTTCGGCTTTTTTCTTCGCAGCATCTGCCGCTTCCTTAGCCTTAATAGCAGCTTCAATTTGAGCGCCTTCTTCTTTCGTTGCTAAACGATCGTTCTTGATTAGCCCAAAGAATGAACTATCCTCTACCCAGTACCGCCCATCATGGTTAGCCATGTAAGCGGAGTTCGTTCCAGGTGCGTTTAAGTTCTTATGAGCTCTAAGACCATTAACATCAACACCTAGGTCAGTACCTGCTGTCTTAGATGCATATACCGCACCATATATGCTCTTAGCTGCAAGTCCCGCTACAGTTGCTAATGTAAGCCAAGGACCTGCGGCTGCTATTGTAGCCAATCTCATGAACTTCAATGCGCTCGTGATAGATTGGATGGCAGTGATAGCTATACTTGCTTCTAGGCCAAATTTAAGAAGTCCTGAGATAGCTTCCTTCTGCTCGGTTGCTAACTCACTATATGTCTTAGTAAGATTAATCGCACCTTGTGCATATTCCATAACGACAGGTAGTAATTCTTGGCCAATCATAATGGCCAGTCTCTTCCCTGTCTGTTCCATGTCTTTTAACTGACGATTAAAGGATGCAGACTTTTGAGCTGCTTCATCATTGATGATGAGCCCCATTGCTCTAGCACGGTCTTCGACTTGCTTCATTGCCTCAGCGGACAAATTCAGCATGCCGTGAAGTTGATAACCTGTTTTACCAAACAGTTCCATTTCAACCCGTGTCTTTTCGGCACCGTCCTTCATGTTCCTTAATCGGTCTTGGATAATAGAGAATACTTCAAGTGTGTTCTTACCTTGAATCTGATCAATGCTAATACCCAAACGACTAAACATATCAGTCGCTAGCTTGCCTTCAGCTGATGCAACTTGCATCTTGTCCTGAGCGGTAGAGACTGCTTTCGCAAACTTAGCAAACGCTACTGTACTTACATCAGTAGCAACGCCCATATAGTTAGCCACAGATATAAATGTACTTGCTTGTTCAGCAGTTGCCCCTGTTAAGGATTGCATCTTCTTAACCGACAAGTTCCAAGATAGCGCCTCTTTTGCAAGTTTAGTACCTAACCCTGCAATGCCAGCACCAGCACCTATGGCAAATAATTCATTCTTTAACTTTGAAAGCTCTGCAACTGTTCCCTTAGAGGTAGCGGCGATTTTCTCTAAACCGGCTTGCGCATTCTTGTCGGTCAGTTGCACTATGATATCTACTACATTATTCGACATCCTTATTCATCGCCTCCATTTCTAATCCCTCCAATATCCACATAAGACTAAATAACATCGGATTTAGGTTAATGTTATTTATCTCGGCCACTGTACGTATAGCAGGATAATCAAACCCGGCTAGTCCGCCCGAGTGGTAATTCCTTTGACTGCGTGATAGGTTATACAGTTTCATAGCCAGTTTTGAACCGAATAATAGGCGTGGTGGGTTAAAGTCACACTCGGAGCAGTCGAAGGACTGCTTTGTAGCGGTCTGTAATTCCTTACATCCCTTGCAGTACTTCGGCTTATCCGAGGACATCCACCTCCACGCCTCTTCTAGTTTTTTTCTGTTGCTTCTTGTAATTGGTAAGTTAATGTAATGACTTCACCGGCGAAGTTCATTGCGTCCTTATCACTTACTGTATTGAGTTCTTCATCTGTGAGCTTATATACATCAGTTAAGATGAAACGCATAATATCACGACTACGAACGATAGATGCTACTTGATCATCAACATCTACTGGACAATACACGAAGTCTAAACCAGCTTTGATTAAGTTATCACGTTCAGTCCATGTAAGGGCTCTTGGTTTTAATTCTTTACCTTGAAGATTCATAGTTACCTCCTAATGAGTTAGATTAGTAAGATACTTGGCTGTTAACCAATTCAAATACTACTGCAGATTGACCGGCATCATCACCATAATATGCTTTGAATGGGAGTTCAATATTTACGCCTTTAGGACCATCGATACCAGGAGAGTTACGTTCGTAAATCAATTCAGGCAATTTGATAGTCAAGGAGTTAGTACCTTTAGTAAGCGTTAATTCAAGACTGGACTCAGTGCCGTTTACAGCTTTATTTAATAGGTCCATGTTTTGGAAGAACGCTTTAATATTACCGGATACACCAGCAATACCAGTATCAATGTAAGTACGGAATCCTTTACCACCGATAGCATAAGAGTCACCGTCCAAACCGAAGTCAATGTCAAGACTCATGGACAATACATTCGCTACCGTAACGCCACCTTCTTTTATGGTGGCTTCGAGGTTTTCGAATGGAGTAAATGTAATAGACTTAGGTGCAGTATCAAAGGGTACTGCTGCCATAGTTTCTTTACATCCCATCACATCAATAGATGCAGTCAATTCAGCATCACCGCCGAAGTTCAAGGACATTTTATTCATTCGTACACCACTGAATTGTTGGTAAGTACTGATATCCTTATAACCTTGTTCAAAGGTAGCAGATGGCATATCTGGACCAATTTTAAATACGTGTTTTTTCCCAGTACCTTGTGCTGTTGTAGTTGGAGCACCAAATGCGAGTTTTAGCCAATAGCCAATACCAATTACATCAACTGGTGGCACGATGCTACCAGATGTATCGATATTACCTCGGCTAGGTGCTGCTGGATTACGATTTCCTCGAATAACAGAGGAGTCATTCAAGTTTTGGCTAGCCTTCAAAGAAGAACTGATGATAGGCATTACCACGCCACCAGTAGATGGTGTAACACCAAAGTCAGTTTCAAAGGCCATTGTAAGAGAAGATTGTGCACCTTGTGCACGTTTAGCTACTGCCATGTTTATCCTCCTAATATTCAACATTACCGCCAATTACATGCGGTATTTCTATAGTGAGTGTGGCTTTACCGGGATACACCGGACGCCACGAGATATTGTCTGTTTCATAGTCAATGTTAATGACAGGATAGTTAGGGTTAACTGCCATGATACATTCGATGAGTAATTGGCCAAGTTCATCGCATTCGAACGCTCCAGTGTATTTCACTACACGCCCTTCACGTTCTGCCTCAGCTCTCACTATTCCCCAAACAAGTTGTAGAGTGTAAGAGTAAGAACTTGCCAAGCCCTCAGACTTGTTATCCATCATGATGATCACACATGGACAATCCTCTTCAAGAGGTGCGCCGGCGTCATCATATCCGATGTAAATACCAAGGTCCTTTCCGAAGTGCTCCATGCAGTAGTCGGTAATCTTATGATTATCCTTAACCGCTTCCGCCCATCTGTTAGCAATGACCGCTAGTGGAATAGTTTGCATTGCTACCTCACTTTATATGCTCGTCTACTAGATGCGAATTGAGTGCTTTTGCCTAGTGCATATTCACCGATTTTAGACTCTAGGTAAGGTACCAACTTAGGCTGTAAGGCTATCCTCATAGGCCCAAACGTCTTACGAGGTTTAATCCTAAATTCAGACTTCCCTTTAGCAAGTTGAAAGCCACCGGCAAATAATGTTTTACGCATTGGCTCTGTGATTTGTTTCGTATAACCACGCTCAATCTGTTCACCTAATCGTTTAGCAGACGATGATAACCACCCTACTTTTACGGATTGCGACTTGGCGTCATATTGGTAACCAACAGCTCGATACATCTTACCGAGAGGTGTATATCCAACTGTAGTCTCCTTTACGCCACCGGCTATAAGTTGAGCTCTGGACCTTAGCCCCCAGCCTTCTTTATCCGCCTTACCGCCTTCCTTATAGGCACGCCTTACTTTAGCGCCAAATGCTGCCTCAAATTGAGCCCTCATTGTAGGTGGCATGAAGTTAGCATATTTATGACCACCAGGTGAACCGGATTTAATTCCGGCCTTGATTTCCTTCTGCATCATCCAACCGACTGACTTCATAGCTTTCCTAGTCCAATCTGGTTTAGTCTTAGCTATAAATTCAAGATACGGTGTGGCAGTGTCAACAATGGTAAGTGGTGAATTACTCATGGTCTTACCGTCCTAACATTAGCCACAATTTCAAGACAATGCATTTTAGCGTCGCTATCGGAGATATGATCCACATACCACTTCTTACCGTTAATATAGATTACATCTTTAGTCTTAGGTAGTGGTACGTCTTTAGTTCTAACCCATATCTTAGCCTTATCAGCAAGTCCAGTTACGAACCCAGAACCTTTACCATCATACTCACCGATTTCTACACTAGCCTTAATCTGCTTACCTTCATATGTTATTTTTTCGCCAAATACATCGAGTAAGGCGCTTTCATCATAGGTCAGCATAAGTTATACCTCATAGGGTTAATGCGGACCGTGTGGCCCGCATTTCCGTTAAAATACAATAATTAGTTTTTCAACATTACCGTTACAGTATCTTGAGTAGCAGTTTTAGGTTCTACTGCAATACCCAATGGTTTACCACCAGTTTTAGCAGCTTTACCAGCGACGAAGGTTACTGCATCACCTACAGCGTAAGTATCAGCTTTAGTAGCGTCTACTTTGAATACGCCAGTAACTTTCAATGCACCCATTTCGCCAGTTTTGATATCAGTCACAGCTACACCATGAAGTGCACCTGCTTCTACGATATCGCCGGCTTTAATATCTGCTGTTGCCACATAATTGATGCGGTCTGTTTCATATACGAATTTTGCCATATGTGTTATATCCCCCTATTATTTACCTGCGTTTTTATATAAACCACGGAAGTCGATTGCATCAACACCAACATCAAACGCCACTTTGTATTCAATACCATCTACCTCGAAGCCTTGACGAGTTTCAAGACGTGGAGTTTCAACGCCGTTCAAGTAAGTAACATCAATAGTGTCGTGTTGGGATGCGTCAGCTACTAAGTACCATGCATCTGGATCAGTTAATTCTGCATCAGATACTACTACCAAACGACCTTTGTAAGGGTTAACTACACCGGAGTTTACGCCGTCTACTGCTGCAGTAGAGTTAACGATTTGATATGCAGCCAATTCAAGTTCTGGCGGAACTACCAAGTATTTAGGTGTAATATTAAGAGTTGCTTCACCTGTGATACCTTTTTGACGACGCATAGCAGCAATTGCTTTTGCGATTGCTTTAACAGATAGCGCTTCACCAGTTGTTGCAACGTTACCATGTTTAGCATCAAATAATGCTACGTTATCTTGCATTTTAACGTTACCAGTTAATTGCGCATATACCATTTTGTTTACTAAGCGTTTTGCAGCAGAACCGTATTTAGTAGCAATTTTAGAGAACAAGCCCAAATCGTCATTAATGATCGCTTGACGAGTGAGGCTGAACAATTTACCATAAGTCGCTACTTTAGTACGAGCAGATGCATCACCTAAGGAGTCTTGTTTGAATTGGCCACCTTCAGGAACTAATTCAAGGTTGCCTGCTTCAGACAATGCATAACGTGCAGCTTCTTTGAAGTCACGGTTAGAGCCTTTACCTGCCCAGATTTGGTAAGTAGTTTCAGCTTCATTGAAGCCTACCATTACAGATTTGTTAGCCAAGTTAGACATGATTGCAGGGAATGTAGATGTAGAGTTAATAGCTGCACGAGCTAATTCCATGTTATCGCCAAAGTTTACTGTAGAACCAGATTCACGGCGTAAGGATTCGCGAGCCATTTCAATCATGGAATAACCGCGTAATTCTTGTGCACCTGGTGCTGCATCTGCTACAGGGATACCTGCTGCCATCAATACAGCGTCTTGTGCAGCGGCACGGAATTTATCGCTTTCAGCTTCGCCCATTGTTACGGATACACCTTTGTTACGAGCACGAAGTTGGTCCATTACCATTTCACGAGCTTCTTCAACAGATTTACCCAATACGATTGCTTCGTCAGCACCTTCTACATCGAAGTCACGGAACATTGCTGTAATTTCGGAAGTACGTTTACGTTCTTGTTCCATAGCTTTTTGAAGGTCTGCTTGAGTAAGACCAGTTTCAACTGGTGCAGATTTTACTTCTTGAACTTCTAAATTTTTCTCTTGATCCATACGTGTGTTATCCTCCTGTGTGTCAATACTTGTATGAATTTCTTCAGCACTACGTCCTACGCCCACTGTTGGGTCAGCAGGAACAGATACAATGCTGATTTCTAAAGGTTCCCAATCCGTTACTACATAAGCCGGACCACTAAATCGACCGTTAGTAGATTTAGTATCTTCATCTTCTAATACTTCATATCGGTTGATTGCATAGCCTACGCTTACACCTTGTAGCGTACCGGACTGTACCTTTTGGAATATTGTTTCGGATTGTTCATCTGTGTCAAAGCGTACTAACGCTTTACCGCGGTTATCTTCTAGCCATACCTTCTCGATATGACCTACAACCGCATCACGATCATGGTTAAACAATACCGTACCCAAGCCATTATTAAAGCGCTCAAGGTTGATGCACTCTTCATCATGGCAAAGGATTTCATCGCCGAACCAACGGCCATATGGCGTTTCGGAAGAGAATGATAATTCTACTGTCCGACTATCGGTATCGACGTGGTCAATAGTAGTTTCTCGACAGTAGTTGCCAAGAACACTACGCTTTTGATGTTCACTCATTACTAGCCATCAGCTCCTTCCTGTGTAGTGTCATCATCGCCCATCGTTAGCGGTTGCAACTCACTGGAATAATCAAGTAACACCCCAAGCTCACGAGCCCTATCCTGTTCGAGCTTCCGTTGTTCAAGAACTTCCTCCCAATCACGACCGGATGCTGCGCACACATCCTCTAAGGTTGTAAGACCAGACTTGATAGCTTCCTTATTGGCGTTAACCTCTTTTACTGGGTCAATCCAAGACCACCCTGGAGCAAGCCAAGATACCTCTTGGTATTTGTCTTTGTTCGATAGGTAATCTGGAGGTAGCTCACCAGATAAATAGAGGGCATCAATAAAGGCTCTCCAAATTGGCATACAGAAGTGTGCGATAACAAACTCTTGTAATTGACGGAACGTCTTTTGGTCCTCTAACAGGTTCTGACGTGCGGCCGAGAAGTTACCGGATATATTACGCGCTACGATGTCAGCGCTCATACCAAGACCGGACGAGATACGTCTAGTCTGAGTTGCCGAGTATTCGCTTGCAGTACCAGCATTACGCTTAGGGTCTGCAAACTCGATAGACTCACCAGGGCTTAGGTGTCTAACCATACCTGGTGCCATTGTCATGCTAGGTCTACCTTTGCTATCACGTGGAAGCATTGCAGTTTGTCTAGCAGAATTCTGAGAAGTGATAAATGCACTGAAGCACGCTGATACACGTGCTGCGATTAAGTCTGCATCCATATACTCATCGATATCATGGATCCGACGCAAGACTAACGCTAAGTGACTCATACCCCGAATTTGTGTTGGACGATTTGGTTTGAAGAATAAGAACGCTTGGTCTGTAGTTAACCGCATAGCCTCAAAAGTTCTCACACCCATAGGGTCTGCTTGGCTAACATGGTATGCTACAGGCTTTCCATATTCGTTTACCTCAACACCGCTAATAATGTTATTATTGCCATATTTGACGTCTATGGCCCCTATGTTCTCCGCCTCGATTAATTGGATAGCAAGTGGGAGATAATCGCCCTGTGCGGTCTTATTTACTAAAATTTCACCATCGTACAACATTCTACGTAGTGCCATTGTTTGCAACTCGTAGAAGTTAGATAACCCACGTACGTCGGCATTACTTGCTTCCGTCCATTTCGCCCAGGCACGCTCAATCTTATTGTTGAGTTGGTTATTGAGCTTACCGCTCTTATGTCGCACCTTAGCTTGTGGCTTGATGCCTGGCCCAATTACGTTACGTAAGATGGCAATAACCGCTGACTCAGCTAAGTCACTGTTCATCTCAGCAGACCTTGCACGGCCACGAATAATATCACGTGAACCTGTTGCTAGTTGCTCAGCCGTACCAAATGCAGGTTGCCAATCACTATTCAGTCTGTCCATTGATGCGGCGTCATATTGACGGAGTGCTTCGCGTGCTGCCATTCGTTCTAGCGCACGCTCAGGGTTAACCCATCCGATTACTTTATCTAAGATATTCATCGTCCACCCCATGTCACGAATGCATCAGCATGATATCCATTGGACTCTTCATGTACTCGTTGCATCAGTGTTTGTTCACGTGCATAGAGTACTGGCAAGTCAATCGTCTTGAACCGCTTACCACCAATCTGTAACTCTGAATATCCTTTAGTTTCGATATCCTCAATCACTTGGCGGACACGTTCAAGTTGTTCATTTACATCGCTCATGGTTCACCTCCCTTATCTAAACCAATGGCCTGTGCTACCGATTCCGCTTCCATAATCCTCATAGGATGTTGTATCGTCAGCTTCTTCGTAAGGCTCAGGCTCTACTAAATATTTAACTCCGGCAATATCAGCTACTGCCGCGTTATAAGTACATGTATCTAGCAAGTGATTCGTAGGGTGTCCAGTAAGTGGTTTCCATTTAACGGTAATCTCACCAGTTTTCACATTCCGAATTTCTTGCTTTTCTTCTGCCCTTAAGTGGTCCATATATTCTTGAGGGCAGTCCTTGAATAAATGAATCGTACCGATTTCATCTGTAGGCCTTACCATTCGAGCGAAGATAAAGTCTTTCCAATAATCGGTATTTAGTACATATAGTTTCAAGCCACCGATAACACCCTTTTCGACACTTGACATTGAATACGGTGCGGTCATGGTTGTACTATTGGATGAACCTTTAAGAGGTATACAGATTTCAGGGAATCTTGCACAGAATTGGTAAACCTCATCTGTCCTAAACCCCGAGTCAATACCGGCTTTCATCACCTGGCGTGGTTCTCCAAATTCACTTGGATACTCACGATTGACGATAATATCTTCTAGGTCATCCCATGTACTGGCTTGACCATAGTCGATTAAGTATGACTTAACGCCTGGCGCATATGCTCTCACTTCCCACCAGAAGTAATCGAGCTGCACGTCAACGCTAGCAATAAGGAGTGTAGCCTTATCCGGCACAATACCTCGCTCATACGTTGACTCTGTGAACTGGATATCTTGCGTGCTCTTAGTCTTAGCAGACCGCCAAGGTTCAGCTAGCCAAGAGTTGATAAAGTTCATTAATTGGTCTGCGTAATCCTTAGAGGATAGGAATTCGTAAGCTACCTTACCAAAGGCTACCCAAGGACTATATATAGAGGATAGGTGGTATCCAACAGATCGTACTCTACAGTTTGGTACGTTCTCCGTTCGCCATTCACCTCTTCGCAGCATTTCCATTTTGTACTTATCTTGAATTGGTTCCTTGCAGTGCTCACATTCGTAATACGCTGTATCACGTACTAGGTCTTTGTTGCCGTTCGCACTTTCAGGCCATTTAATTTGTTTAAACTTGAGGGTCTGATATTCTCCGCAGTGTGGACAAGGTACGTAGTACTCTTTCTGCGCATGAGCTGATTTAAAGGCCCTCCATATATTCCCGTTTTCTACCGTAGGTGTTGATACCATCACGTGTTTGGCATCAACGAACGTTTTAGTACGTTCAGTAGCCAACTTGATAGGATTGGCTTCCTTACCGGAGAACGCAGGGTATTTATCTATTTCATCAAAGAACACATATTTGATTGCCCTAGATGCTAGGCTCGATGGTGAGTTAGCACCAGACAATACCATGTAGTTGCCATTCGTGAAGTTTAGCTCCTTCTTCTGACTGGCGTTGGCATCATACATTTTCTCCAGTGGTTCAGAGTTCTTAATCATTGGTTGCACACGCTTTTCACTATTGAACTCTGCCAGGGCATCTGTTGGATATACCATCATGACAGGTGCTTGTGATTGATGCAGTGCATAACCAATCATGTTTAGTTCTGCTTCCGTCTTACCTATCTGTGCACCGAAGCACAGTACGATTTGTTCAATCAAATCATTATTGAGCATATCCATAGGTTCACGTAAGTATGGAGTACGGAGAGTGCGCCACGGCCCTGGCTCAGCACCGGTACTTGGCAGCACACGGAACTTATCCGCCCACTCAGATACGGTATACCGTTCCGGTGGTTTAAAGGCCTCTAGTTCGGGAGCTGTCCACGTAAACGAAAATTCATCGACGTTGTTTTTCAATGTCATAACAGATTCAGCTTTTGAATTCGTTTTATTTTTTCTTTTTGTGGTCGATTTCCGTTTTGGTGTACTTCCCTTCCCTCGAATAGCTTTCGAGGTACGTGTTGACACACTCATTCACCGTCCTCTCTACAATCACCCTTGTATCTGCATCTGGGAATTCTTTGCTAACCGCTTTGGCTAGCAGACCAAGGGATGACTTCAATTCTAAAACGCGTCCAGTCCATTCACGTTGTACATCGGCCACATCTATGTACTGACCATCTAGTACTTCGCTTAGTCGCTTTTCACGTTTCGCCCTGGCTTCCTTATAGTCCGCCTCGGCTTCTAATTTTCGTTGCGCTGCCGATTTAGTTCCGTCCTTATCCTTTGACATTCCTAGCCAAACAAGGACTTCCCGAATGTTCCACCAACCGGTGGCCACCTTCGGCATACCTGCACGATTATGTCTACTGATCATTTCGGGTCCTAGGTCTAAGATTTGACATAAGACCGCAGTGGTTACTATGAGCTCACCATGTTCGCTGAACTTGACTTTAGGTCTCTCGACTGCCATTTCTGACCTCCTTTCTAAGTGTCCTCTCCAAAAGTACTTTCTACTTGATTTTTTCTCTCACAGGCGGAACAATATCGCGCGGAGCCGACCACCGCTGGTTTTATCGCTCGGAAGTACCTTTTTATCATTCATTCTCAAAATAAAAGACAAAAGGTCAATGGTCGAATTTTTGAAGAAGTAAGCAAAAGGGACTACGTGGTTGTGCGTAGTCCCTAATGATACTTCTTGTGCTGTAAAGCCCTGTGGAGGTGTTGTACAAGAAAGGTATTCACTATGAACGTACCCTACAGTGTGTGTTACGGCAGATTTAACGGTAAAACCTTCCGCCGTTCCACACTTGTAGACTACCATAAGTGGTACCTCTAATTGCATATTGTCTTTATTTATTTTTAGAAAATACTTGACAAAAGCTTTTCACTGCGTTCCGTTGGATATTATAAATTTGTGCTTCACTATAATTCATATCCTCAATGACCTCTTTCATGCTCATCCCGAAGTAGTATCTGTTCTCTAAGAACGTACGCTCAATGTCATTAGGTATCTTACATATCAATGTCCATAACTCATACCGTTCCTTAGATAGTATGCGGAATTCATTATTAAGGTCACGCTGTGCAGTGTTTAAGTTAAGTTGTTGTTCTGGTGTATTCGACCGTTCGTCTTGTGCTTCCACCTCCAGGCGTTGTAGATGTGACTCAATGTCTTTCATGCGCCTACGACTATTCAGTAACCGTTGTAGCTTCCTAACCCCAGGATGCTTACTCCCAGTACATGACTTAGTATTCATAGGCGTCACCTAAGATAACTTATGATGAGGAGCCAATACTTCCTCGGAATCAAACTTAAGAGTCGCACTCTTACATTGATCATGAACGGCAAGCATCATAGCATTAACCAATAAGGGGATATGCTTATCATCTTTAGAGAACTGCTTAGCAATGGCAGTTACTAATTTGGTAGCCATATAGATTGCCGTAGTAGGGTTTGTATTTTCAATAGTGATATTACATGTTTCTGCATCATTGTTAGACTCAACAATAATACGCGCTGTTTTATCTTCCATAATAGGCCTCCTATACTTCTTGCCATTCTTTTAGGATTTCGCTATATCGATACATCGTGATATTAGTTAGCTGATACGCAGCATCGTTTAAGTTATATCGATTAATCCACGCACGGTAGACATCGGTTAAGTAGTCTTGTAACTCAGCCTTTTGGCTAGGCGTAACCATATTGTCATGAAGGTAGTACACCTCTTCACCTTGGTCTACCTCTTCTTGACATCGCTTGATATCATTCTGAATAACTTCATCTACGTTGATGTGACCTGGGTATGGTACAGCACGACCTATTACAATAGTCATACCTTCACATGGTTTACATTGTTTAGCTATCCAATGTAGCTCATTTAATGCTTCGTCCCAGGTATCACACGCCATAATATATTCATGACGATCTAATGTGACGTATCCGCCAAATAGTGGTTTCATTTCATCACCTCATTAATGTACCTATCTAAATACCATCGTGCTTTCTTAAGGTCCTCTAGCTTATCGCCTTTAGAACCAGCACGTGCAACATACTTAATAACATTCCCTAGATGGAACGATAGACCTTGGTCTTCGATGAAATCGATAACTTCAATCTTGCCACGATTATAATGTGAAGGGTGGTCAATCACATTATTGATGCTGGTAGGCTTTATATCAGTGGTAACAACATCAGCATATAAGTCTTTAACAGCATCAAGTCTAATATAAGACTCAGTAGTTTCCGTTTTGGAAATAACTGGAGCACTTTCAACGACCTTTTCAGATTGTTTGTCTTTAGGTGGTACCTTCTTCTTAGGTTTATTCAATAAGTCTCTACATGTATGACAATTCACCGCAGGTCTACCTTTGCCTGTCTGCTCGAACATCTTTCCACAGTTCTTACACTTAGCCATAACTTTCTCCTTCACTTCCTCTTTATGTGGTTCATCTTTAGCAGGTGTAGGCGCTTTATCCTTATTAAGAATAGCCATTAACTCATCAGTAGCACATTGTTTACAATACTGCTCATCTTTTTTAGCTAAGAATGTACGTCCACACCGAATACATTTTCTTGCAAGTGGCATCTTACAGTCTCCTTTCTAAATCCTGTTCATAAGTTTCCACATTTCTAATGTATGGATTTTCATATTATGCTTATTAGCAAATTCATATTCACCTTTACATCCACGACTCATATTCCAACCTTCACAAAGTACTAGCACATCACAATGGCTAAGTAGACCTAAACAGATATCTAATCCTTTTTGGTAGTCATCACCAGTCAGATATACATACCCATAATTATGGATAGGTGATACGTAGTCATGTGTTACATCATTTAGTACTAACTCACTCATGATTGCATCAATCTTTTTACGGTTGCTTTCCTTACCACCAAATGGGTGAGCAACATATACAAGTTTTTTATTCATAGCGTCAACCTTTCACTGTAGTTCATCTAATGTTTCAATATGAACCCATATCCCTGTGACTGGGTTCCAATACTTTTCAGTAACTTCACTGCACACCTGGGCATCATCATTCCAATAGTTGAGCGAAGTCATGCAATCTTTAAATAACTTAATAAGGTTATCTGTATCAGGCTTAGTGGTTTTCCACTGAGCTTTCTTGCAGTTAGCCTTACCAAAGCACCACTTGGTAACCAATCTAATCGGCCCTTGTATTGGATCCGTAGGAGCATGTGGTGCAAGCTCTTCTGTGAATAACTTTCTAATAGCCTTTACATCTGCCGATTCATAGAACCTTGGTGTGCCATTCTTAACAGTCACCCGTTTTTGTTGGTGGGTACCTGTCGGCACTTTACGAAGAGGAATAAAGAATTCAATCACCATTCTTATCACCTCTCATAGCCTGGTACCGTTCATACCTAGCTCTGTCGTGAGCTTCCCATACTTCAACTGGAACACCGAATATACGGTCAGTAATTGTAAATGTCTTAATTTGATGAGCATTCACTTCAACAATAGGCAAGTTTTCAAAGTATCTATCATAAAGTGGTAACCAATTCTTTTTGGATATATACATATTTACGACTGGCTTAAAGCTTTTAAATGGTTTCACTTCATTAAGATATGGACTTTCATGTAACCAGTCATTATCGCCTGGTATAAAGCACCACCCTGTACACTTGCTACCATCGTTCATTGTTACTCGTAGTCGTACCCATAATTCATGGTGCCAGTCACTCGATATAATTGGATCCCAAGCCATATTTATTACACTTCCTCAATCTATGTCTAATACGCTTAATGTTGTTACCAATATAAGCGCCTACATCACATTGCAAGTTACGTTCTTTTAATTGTCTATCCATTCTAGCTTTGTACATTATGTAGCTAACACATGTACCATGACAGCCAACTGTACGCAGCTCACAATTCTTACATGGAGTTTTCACATTAGTTACCTCCAGGGACAAAATTAATTTCACAATTACCAATCACACCTTTTTATGGATTAGTGATAGGGGACCATATGTGTGGGGGAGTCTACGACCCCCACCATATGTCACCCACTATCCATGAGGACAAATACAAGGACATACCTATATATATATATAAGGTGTGTCCGTCCTTATTGTTAACCATTAACATGTTCTATAAGTTCACCTAATTCAACGGTATAAATTGGCATTTCTTTTAAATATCTGCGAATGGTCTTTTCGGATACTTCCATAATTTCTGCCACACGTTTTATGTCTGCTCGACCACTGAATCCATTTTCAGCAGCAGCGATGTTAAATGCATCGACTAACTGTTGTTTCTTCTTCTCTTTGGCTGATTGCTTAGCCTTATTCATTCTATTAAGCCCTTTCTCTTGAGCATCTTTGAACATAGCCATCGATAAGAAGCCACTATCATCGACTTTATGAATTGGATATTCAAACCATAGATCAACAGGCTTGAACCGAGGGAACTCACGGAGCGTACCTTCCATTCTCCATGCAGTACATTGGCTAGTATCAACTGGAGCACCTTCTAGTTTATTTTCGTCTAGGTTCTCAGCTTCAATTTCTAGTAAGTCAATCAATGCATCTGGGTCACGAGCAAATACACCTGAACCGGATGCACGGTCCATAGACCGCTTACCAGTTTGATTCCCCTTAGAATGATGGTGACAATAGATGACTGCGCATTTAAGTTCAGTACATACCTTGTCAAATTGATTACAGAAGTTAGCCATTTGGTCTGCGCTGTTTTCATCACCAGTGATTACCTTGTAGATAGGGTCAATAATGATAGCCTTGTACCCTTTCTTTTCAGCTCTACGGATTAGCTTAGGTGCTAATTGGTCCATAGGTAGTGACTTACCACGTAGGTTCCAAATGGATATGTTATCTAAGTTATTTGGTGCCTGGTGTAGTGCATTGTACACATCTTTAAATCGATGTAAGCATGACGCACGATCAAGTTCCAAATTTACGTAAAGCACTTTACCCTGTGCACAGTCAAATCCGAACCACGGTCTGCCTTCTGCTATAGAGATACATAATTGGATAAGTGCGAAAGACTTACCGGCTTTAGATGGACCAGCAATTAGCATCTTATGACCTTCACGAAGGATACCATCAATTAAGCTAGGTGCAAGCTCTGGCATGTTATCCCAAAGTGCTTCTAAATCTTCTGGTTCAGGTAGGTCATCATTGACAGTGGCTATCCATTCTTCCCATTCCTTGAAGGACTCTTTACCAACATTCGTAGCAATTAAAAATTGAGGTTTACCAGCACGCATAACACCAGGCATACGTGATAACCGGCTAGGGTTTTTATTTTGCTTGTCAACCTTAAATCCATTTTTCTGTACGATTTGATATAGGAAGTCTACTCGATTACGGTATTCAGAATAATCATTAGCATCGATATGCACGATAGCGTGGATACTTTTACCTCCGCTATATACCATAGCTGCAATAGGTAACTCTAATTGCTCTAGGATAGCTTTTTGTTTACCGAGGTCCATATTGTCAGACTCGATAAGTGCAAATTTGAAGGATGATACGTTATCATTCTTCACGCCTTTACCATCTAATGCATTAAATCGTATCCATGCGCCCGCTTCTTCATCTAGGGTACCTATTGCATCATCAACCTTTTTATTAGCCCTCAGAGCATCTAAAATTTGATTTTGCGTGCGACCATAACTACCTTTAGTTGGAGATTTAAGCTCTGTACCGTCATTATCTTGATGGATATACACGGTGTTTACGTAGCCGACATAATCGTCTGGCTCAAACAATGCTTGAAGGTACTTTGTTAAGTCTTCCACACGTTGTTCTTGAGGATAGTGCTTTGGAATATCAATGTCAGAAGATTCTACCCATGTCTTATCAATAATCTTGTATGGATCTGGATTTGGATTAGCCATAACCATGGTTCCGAAAGGGATTGCTGTTGCATCCCATTGAGTACTACGGTTTGGTGTCCATCCATTCTCTTTAGCCATCTGCGTGATAGTGGCCCCTGTAATTTGTTTACCAGTATAAGCACCAAATGAATTCCATTTAGCTTCACATTCACCAGGATGGAACCGTTCACCATCATTAGATGACCATTCTTCCCATACAAACATTGGATACCCTTCATGGTGAAGTGCAAGGCCTACGTTTAGCCATTCTTCGTAGGAGCAATCGACTGGGTCGATAAACTCCAATACTTCTCTTAAATCTAACTTTTTCTGTTCCATTTGCACTCCTTTATGATGGTTGGTACGTTGCAGGTTTAACTCCTTTCGGTATTCTCCAACCACTAGCACTAATTCGGCTTATCATGTTAGAGGCTTGGGTATTAGTCCAAGTGCCAACATTCTTAAAGCCTTTATTTTCTAAAAATCTAATTTGTTTCGGAGTAGATAACCCCTCTGCCTTACGTTTGTGTAATCTATCAATGAGCATAGATGCTTTACCGGCATCTTCGATAGTATCCGGATTAAGTCCAAAGTCCTCGATAGTTTTCTTTTGTTTGTCAGTAATGCTTGATACTTGCCATCCGAACGTTGGTACATAATGGGTTAGATCCTCAGCTTGAATAGAGAATTCAAACTGTAATGGGTCTACTAATTTAGCTTTTTTCTTGCGCATTGCTGCAAGCTCTTTAGCTAGTGCAGCTTCACGTTCAGCTAGTACATCACGTTCGGCTTCTGCTTCTGCTGCCTCTAAGTCCATACTTGAAGTTTCAAGTATTTCCGTCATCTTAATAGCCACATCATTAGACTTAGCTATTAGGTGAGCCGGTCTACATAGTGAGTGCTTTTCATAGTGCCATAGGAAGTCGAGCACTAATAAGTGGTCTTTTCCTTCGCATAACCTAGTACCACGGCCAATCATTTGCGTATATAAGGCTCTTGATTTAGTCGGTCTAAGCACGATTACGCAGTCAACACTAGGGCAGTCCCACCCTTCTGTCAGTAGCATTGAATTACAGAGTACGTTGTATTTGCCATTGGCAAAGTCCTCTGTGATTCCATTACGGTCTTTACTATTACCATTCACTTCGGCAGCATTAAACCCACGTTCAATGAGCATCTTGCAGAACTTTTGGCTCGTTTCAATGAGTGGTAAGAACACCACTATTTTTCTATCTTTGTAGTCAAGTAACGTATCTGCAATTTGTTCTAAGTAAGGATCTAAGACTCTACCAATATCACCGGCTTGGAAGTCCCCTGCCGTTATCTTTACGTTGGTAAAATCGATATGTAGTGGTAATGTCTGTACTCGTATCCTTACCAGGTAGCCACTACTGATAGCATCACGTAGGGTATATTCATAAGCTAGGCTATCGAACACCTTGCCTAAGTTCTGCATATCCGACCTATCTGGTGTAGCAGTAACACCGAGTATATCGGCTGTGTCAAAGTAATTTAATATAGCTTGATAGCTACTAGATAAAGCATGATGTGCTTCATCTATAATGATCGTGTCAAAGTAGGATTTGCTAAAAAGAGCTAGCCGGCTGTCACGGCATAGGGTTTGTACAGAACCAACTATGATGCGGTCCCATTTCCCTATGCATGACTGCTCAGCTTTCTCCATTGCTGTAGTCAATCCAGAGGCTTGCATGATTTTATCTGACGCTTGTTGAAGGAGCTCTTCACGGTGTGCCAGGATTAATACTCGCTTACCTCTTCGGACTGCCTCCTCAGCAATTTTGGCAAAACATATAGTCTTGCGTTAACCGCACCCCGTTGGCAAGACCAACAGGGTACGTCTATTCCCTTTCTCCCACTCTGACCATACGGCATTGACTGCCTCTGTCTGATAGGGTCTTAATTCCATTAAAAACCTCCGAAGCTATCGTTTTTAGGTTGAATGAACTTTTTGATTTCATTGGCAGTGCCTTCTGTACCGTCATTCTTTTCATAGCGTCTATGACTTAGTTCAAATTGACCTGTTTTGCCAATCAATAAGTCAGGATTTGCCATAAACTTTTCTCCTGGTTTAGCCAACCCAGTGGCGATAAACACGTTAGCCACTTTCCACATCATGGAGGGAATCCAGTACAATCTTTCAGTGACTTTATTCTTGCCTTGTTCACCACCATCAGCTTCTAATGTAATAACTGCTTTAGGTGTGTTAGCCGGAATTTTAGCAGTAGCTACATCTGTGTAACCTTTTTCTACATTGGTAATAACGAATGGATATACACCAGCTGGAAGTAGAGTAAATTCCTTTACCTCAGCTACTACTTCGGAATTAAAACCTAATGCTTCTGTGCCTAATTGTTCAAATGCGCTGCTCATAATCTGTTACCTCGTTTCTTATTTATTAATGAATTCAACAATTTTGTCCCACATAGGGATAATCCAACCTGTTACAAACGCTGGATCATAGTTTTCAAATGGAGTACCTTGTGGATATTTACCACGAGCTACAACTACGGACTGTACTTGGTCTAATGTCACACCATCTTTAGCCATTAAGTCTTTTAATGGTTTAGGGATAGATGTTTCAACTAATGGTGTTTCATCTGCTACAGGTTCAGGCTTTGGTTCTGGCTCTACTTTTGGTTCAGCCTTAGTGATTACTTCGCCAGTTTGTTGTTTGGCCGCTTCTACTACTTCAGGTGCGTAGTCTTGAGTGCTAGCATTAGCTAATTCATCAGCCGCAGCAGTTGGTAGCACATCATCAGGAATTACGTGAGCGATTTGGCTATATTCAAATGGCATCACATCAGGCAATCCATGACGGTTCTTAGCGTCCCACGCCGGAGAGTGTGTGGCGTACATCAATCGCTTACCATTGACTGCCTTTTTCTTATTAGTAGTCGATGTAATGATTTCGTTCTTATAATTTGCGAAGAGCACCATATCAGCCCATTCTTTAATAAGAGGAGAGGTTTGGCTTCCTGTTTTCTTGCCTAGCTTTAATTCAAAGCGATCATATGCACCTAATTCGTCTGGTTGTTCAAACTTGCGGATTTGTGTGTGTGCAGTAAGTACTACATTCATACCTGCATCGATTACTTCATCAAGAAGGTTAAGGAAGCGACCCATTTCCTCACGTACGAATACATAGCCAGTACCGTAAGGGAACTCTTCAATACCTTTCTTTTGATGTTGAGCACAGATATGTTCTACACATAACTGTTCCGCCCAATCGACAGTATCAATGACTAATGTTTGATAGCCACCTGGCATCATGGCAAATTCCTTTACGAAGGAGATAAGCATTGCCCATGATGTTGGCTTTTCAGTACGAGCCACGTCTAGGTGGTCTGTACTTCCTTCCGTGTCAATAAAGACAGGTGATGGGAAGTGACTGGCAAATGTTGTTTTACCAATACCTTCTGTACCATATACAAGAACTTTTTGAGCTCGTTTACGTTTACCTGTTACAATCTTCATTAAAATTCACCCCAATCATCTGTTACTTTAGGTTCTTCTGTTACATCTTCTTTAGGTTCTGCTTTAGCTTTAGGTTTAGATTTAGCCTTAGTAGTCTTACCTGTAGTGCTGAACTCTTCGCCTTTAATGTGGCCATCTTCAATGATGATGGAACATTCATCCAGGTTGTTTGTTACACGAGTCGCAATAACTTGTAAGCCCTCTTGCTCTAGCCAACCCCCGAATTCTTTCATCGTATCGATGTCCATTTGCTCCATTTTGTCCATTAAGACAAATCCACATTTAGGGTTAAGTGCTCTAACGATGGCTGTGGCCACTTTCAGTTGCTCAGCACCGCTCATGCAGTCCCATTGTTTTCCGTTGTAGATAAGCACCCCTTCCTGGATAGATAGACCAGGTAGTGGCATATCTACAGACTCAAGTAATTTATTTTTACGATCACGGATGTCTTGAATGTCGTCCGTTAACTCATCGTATTCTTGTTTAAAGTCTGCAGCTTCTTGTAATGCACGTTGCCGTTCTTGGTTAGCTCGTACTTTAGAGTTGATTTCATCTACATTCTTAATTTGTTCCTCAAGTTCTGCTGTGGATTCATCCTCTAAATCTTTAGCTGCAGTCGTTGCAATATCATAATCTTCTGCTAACTGTGTTTGTTTGGCTTGTAGTTCTTCAAGCTTTTTCTGAGCTTCATCAACCAAATTATTTACAGTGACCATCTGAGCCTTGATAGCAGATAGGTTATTACGCTTCTTTTGATTCTCAGCGTTGCGAAGCAGGATATCTTGTTGCTGTTTAATGAGTTCCGATGCACTAATAGGTTCTTGTGGAACTTCATCATATGCAGGTAACTCTTTAGCGTATTTGTCTTTCTGAGTGGCAATTTGCCCTATAGAATGACGTTTAGCGTATACCTCTTGATATTCACCTTCGAGCTTCTTCAACTCGTCTTCTACGCCCAATAATTGAAGTAGTTCGTTAGCCTTTTCTTTGTCGCTCATTTCCATGAACTTAGGGAGGTCTAAGGCTAATTGACCAATGAATGTATCTAAAATCTTTTGGCCAGATTTCTTACCTTCTGGATCTAGTACTTTAAGAGTGCTATTAGCTCCAGTCCGAGTTACCACTAAGCCATTGGATAGCTTGACTTCAAGTTTAGGTGGATTATAACTACCTTCACGTGCAGCGCTGGAAGGTTCAAATTTAGCACCGCCAAGCGCCCATGCGATAGCGTCTAAGATAGATGTTTTACCCTGTCCATTCTTACCACCTATAACAGTTAGGCCGTTTTCTGTAGGTTCATATGAAACGGCTTTGACGCGTTTTACGTTCTCTAACTCAAATGAGTTAATTTTAATCTTGTCCATTATGTTTACCTTTCTTGTAGTATCAGTAATCTTGTACTTGGAATATTGTTTCGATTGGAACTTTAAGCCCATCTGCTATTTGTACGGCTGTCTTAAACCTTGCCACCCTCTCATTCCTCAAATAGGTGTACAGTGTGACGTAGTGGATACCACATATTTCAGCAGCGCTTCGTACATTTAGCTTCCTTTTTGTTAGTAAGGCTTTAAATTCATCATGCTTTAACTTATACCCGAATCTATTTCCCCATGAGTTTTGCTTTATAGTCGTACGCTTAAATATAGAGTTAAAGGACATTCGTAGGCTTTTAGCTATGTGTTCAGCAGTTGATACACGGCAACAATCACCACGATTTAGCTTGACAATGTTAGGACTAATACCGATTTCATGACACCAGGCAACGAAGCCGTACGTCGTACGTTCATAGACTAGCTTCTTTATATCGAACCCTTTTCTTAGTACAGCCATGTGTATTACTGGCTGCGGCCCACTATAATCTTTCATAACTAATCACCTCACCAAATATGACAGGGACTTTAACATTAAATACCTTAGCTATGGAACGCGCTGTATTGTAGTCTACTCGGTTTCCAAGCAGCAATCTTCGCATCGTAGATTTCGATAGTTTCGCAGCATCTTGTATGGACTTCTGCGTTTTAAACTCATCTCCCTTAGCGTTCCATAATTCATAGAACACATCCTGGCGTAGCCTAAAATTTCTTTCAGTGCGTGCCATGTAATTGTTCCTTTAAATACTTAATGCGTTCATGTTGGTTAGCTGATATGATCATTAATCCGCCTAACATGATTTGCATTAAATAGCCACCGAATGACACTCGGTCAAGTTCTAGTGAGCCCATAGCTCCCATGATTAAGATGAAGCCAACTATTTTTATTACTGTAAGCATTTTCTGTACACCTCGTTTAATTAATGAATATGAGCCTCTTTGAACTCCTTATCAATGCGACTAGCAGTCCACCCTAGCGTATTAGCTAGATAGAACCGGAAGCCTTCTTTATCAATGGAGAATGTTCTACCTTTCTTGCCCTGGGATTGCCAACATTGAGCGAAAGGGAACTTGTCCCTGGCGATACATTCACGTACAGCCGTTAATGTCCATCCAAGCACGGTAGCCATTTGGCTAACTGCGATGGTTTTCTTTATCATGACTACCTCCTATTTAGTAACTAAAGCTTTTAATTCAGCTACTTCTTTACGAAGTTGTTCGAGCTCACCATTCTTAGCTTGTGGTTCGTATTCAGAACCTTTACCAGTACGGAACGCAGCATTAATATTGAATTGAGTTTCACCACCAAGGGAGATACCAAAGCCTAATCGTACTTTTTCGTTAGGGCTATAGAATGCACCTAGTGCCACTGCATTAGCGTTACGGTAGTGGCCATAGCTAATAGCAAAATTACCTTTGTCATTTTTGTTATATTCAAGTGGATGTAGACCGGCTAATGCTGCGGAGCTTGCGCCTAACTTGTTCATTCTTTGGTTAACATTGTTGAAGCGATTTCCTAAATTATCGATACGTTGATTAGTGTCAGATACACGATCATTTACTTGGTTAATCGCGTTAGTATTAGCATCTGTTTTAGCTACTAAATTATTTACTGTATTAGCTGTTGCATTTGCTTTGCCTTTAAGGTCTGCGATGTCTTTTGTATTTACTTTTACTTGGCCTTGGGTAGTAGTAAGTGCACCTGCTAGATTGTTAATAGCAGTAGTGTTAGTGTTAACAGTGCCTTCAATGTTATTAATGCGGTTAGTGTTAGCGCCAATATTATTAGCATTTCGATTAATTTGTTGAGTATGTCCATTTACTGTGCCTCCGATAGTATTGATTTCATCGTACGCAGCGTATAGTTGGCTACCGTTTACTGCGTCTAAGGAGTCAGCCTCTACACGACCAGCGCTAACGTTTTGGAGCTGACGGTTATAATATGTAACACCACCTGTACCTGCTCTAGCACGAGCGCCGAAGCTAACCACACTTGCTGGTTGTTCGCCGGCGAAGATATGGCGTGTGCCATTAAGGTCTACACCGTCAACCCCTACCGCATCATCGGTAACGCTATTTGTACCGATTGCTATGGAGTTTGCTTTGTCAGATAATGTGTTGTTACCAAACGCTACCGCATCAGTTGCAACGCTTTTTGCGTGTGTACCGAATACGAGGGCGCCTTGGCCACTAGATTCAGAATTAGAACCAAATACCAGTTGTTCCTTTTGGGAACCGATTTTATTGTTGTACCCTACTACGGCGGACTGGCCACCTGCTACGGTGCCATTGTTAGCACCAACTGCAACGGAGTTTTCTCCCGTCACGTTATTAGAACGGCCAAAGGCCACACTGGATTCCCCGGATACGAAAGCGCCATTACCGATAGCTACGCTATCATACGATGCAGTTCGAGCCTGGTTACCAATGGCGATGGTGTACTCCACTAAGCTTTCAGCGTGAGAGCCGAATGCGAAGGAGTTACGGCCAGATGCTTTTGCATCATTACCACCTGCGAAGCCATTTTCACCAGTTACAGTATTGTTAGTACCGAACGCTAGTGCGTTATTAGCATTGATAGTATTTTGATATCCAGATACCATCGAGCTATGGGAAGTAGCTGTGATGTTATTGTCAGTGCCTGCCAAAGTATTGTTATTAGCAGCCATTACATTTACTGCTAAGGATGCGATTGTTGCTGTCATTAAAATTGTTTTATTCATGGATAAATACCTTTCCTTGTTATATAATTAAGTTGATCATTATTATTTGATTGACCCTGTCGGTATGTCCGGTACCGATGGGGTTATTTTGTACGTCTAGCATAGATTGGTTGACCGCCTTTTCTAACAGGCAACGCTCGTTCTTTGCTAGTCATTTGTTGGTAAGTAGATACCAAAGTGACTCTTGCGTTGATTAGATCACTTACACATTGGACTTCTTCCAAGTAGCCATTATCTAAGGTTGTAATAATAAACCTATCTAATGCTGCGACTACTGGAGCTATGTCCGGTACTTGTTGTTTCATAATACTGGCCTCCTGTTTCTTATGCTAATACTAAATTTCGTATTTATGGAGTAAAAAAAAGTTCATCAATCGGCATATCTGTTTGTAAAGCTTCCTGCACGTCTTTACATTCGTTTAATGTCAAAGGGTACTTTCCATTTAACTTATCTAAAATTGTTGCGTATCTCGCGCCTAATTTTTCAGCGAGCATCTTTTTAGACCAGCCTTTTCTTGCCAACTCTGCATTTAAGTTAGGGTACATATTCTCACCTCGTTTCTGATGTAATATAAAAAATTGTATTGGTAATTCGATATTTCGTATTACCTTATGTCTGTAGTATAATACGAGATTTCGTATCTGTCTAATAAACTTTCGTTTAAATACGTTTAGCTGTAATTTAAATATGTTATTTCGTATTTATATATTGAAATTTCGTATTTTTGTATGCTATTATATATATAAGTTATAAATAGGAGTAACACATTATGACTAGAGAAGAATATTTAAAGCAACTTATACTTGAAGATTCCGGCACAGTAAAGGACTTTGCTCAAAAAATTGACATGCCTTACACCACATTACACTCCATATTGAAAAACGTAGGTGGTGCTGCAATCGATAAAATTATTAAAATTTGTAATGGGCTTGGTATTACTGCAGACGATTTGGCGAATATAGGGGAGCCATATACCGAAGGCTACTACACAGACCGTGAAGCCGCTGAGTTCGCCGAGTACCTACGCACACGTCCTGGGGCTCGCATGCTCTTCTCTGCTGCTAAAGATATCACTAAAGAGGAGATGGAAGAAACAGTCAAATACATAGAGTTCTTAAAATCTAAACACAAGTAATACACACAAGGGAGAGTGGTAGTATTGGTTATTAACCTTATCTATTGTGACTTACCAAATGCTAAAGCAGTTTCTGAGGAATCAGAAGATGTAGACACTCATAATATCTACATTAATAAAAACCTCCCCCATGATCGCATGAGGGAGGAAATAAAGCATGAGTTAAGTCATATTATTCGTGATGACTTTTATGTAGAGCATCACGTCAATTTAGTCGAACGTATGGTTAGAATGTCTCAAGTTGAAGACGGAGACCTTAACGGAATCGACTTCTATCATCATATTATTTAACACAGGGAGATAAAAAATGAAATTGCGTAAATTATTGCCTTTAATGGTTATGTTCAGCTTATCTGTAAGTACTTCTTTTGCTACACAGTTTATTGATGTAACATCAGATACATACAACAAAATATGGAGTATTGGCCAATCATATAAGACGGACCGCAAATTAGAAAATCCTGTCAATTACGGTATTGAACTCCGGAGTGGCGCAGGCGGTGCGGCCGTATTAGTTACACCTGGCACAATCGCAAAGTACATTGCTTACTCTAAAGACGAGCGCCTAATATTTCCTGGAGAAGCATTTAAGAGTGCAGTAGTAAATAGCAATGACTATGTATATATTGCCACTTATGCAATGCATCTTAAGAACCCATTAGCCGGTACTGTAGCTCAACAAGTTCCATCACAGCGATTACTTATTGAAAAAGACGGTAAGTATATTATGCCTGAACAGATGAACCCTGTTATATATGACGCGATGCCACATAGCTATGCGGTCGTGTATTACGCTTTCCCTAAAAATGTAGTGCTTAACGCACCATATACAATTAAGTTCATCAACGGTAATGGTGATAAAATTGAAATCCCTATTACTACAGAAAAGATAGCGGATATCATCGATAAAGAAAATAACTTAGTATTTAAATCTAATTAAATAAAAAAAATAAAGCGACACCGAATGAACGATGCCGCCGCTTAAAACCAAATAGCACGGGGTGGTGTATTTAGTTTTGCCTATACACATATTATACTACCTCCACGCTATCTATGACAAGGAGGACATTTATTTATGGCCATGAAACGAGCTAACGGTTCTGGATCCGTTTATAAAATGAAACATAAGCCACTACGCAAGCCGTACCGTGCAGTCGTTACTATTGGCTACGATGAGGACGGCAAGTGTAAGCGCAAGACGATTGGTTATTATGCTAAATCAAAAGAAGCATGGGACGCCTTATCAGAGTATGGTATCTACCCAGAGAAGTTTGAAACGAAGAAGGTACTGTTTAGTGAATGCTGGCGTTGGATGATAGCTGACAAAGAACGGAAAGGAATAGACGTCAAAAAAGGCGGATATTCGACCGCACAAGCGAAGTTAACATCGATTTGGAATAAACCTATACAAGAAATTAAACTCGTGCACCTACAGGCTATAATCGATGAAAATAGCCATTTAAGTCGTTCATCTATAGCTATCATATTAAAAGGCTTAAATGGCGCCTTTGAGTCCGCTATTAAGAACGATATCATCGTTAAGAATTACGCAGCACTCCTTGAATTAAAACCGGCTGAGAAGTCAGACATACATAAACCGTTTACAGAGGCTGAAATTCAAACCATATGGGAACATACACACCTGGATATAGCCAAGCTCTTATTAATGTATATCTACTCCGGTATGCGACCTATAGAGCTATTATCCATTAAGCTTGAAAACGTGCACCTGGATAAACGATATATCATTGGTGGTGTAAAAACAAAAGCCGGCAAGGATAGATTAATACCTATTGCCGACTGTGTTATGCCTTTTTATCGCGAAATTTACGCCAAGGCGAGCGTTTCTAAATCTGATACACTTATACCACAAGGGTACACGTCAAAGCACCTAGGAAAGCCAATAAAACGATTTTGTAAAGAGGTCGGTATATCTGACCACTTACCACACGATACTAGACATACGTTCGTAACCTTGGCTAGTAATTATGGAATGGATCGTTACGTTCTAAAAGCTATCGTTGGCCACACGCAAAGTAAAGACATTACTGCAGATGTGTATACGCATAAAACGATTGAACAGTACATCGAAGAAGTAAATAAAATACCATCATCATTTAGTTAAAAGTTGTGCAACGGTTGAGCAACGCACACAAACTTTAACTATTTTTAAAAGAAAAAGCACAGTACCTATACGCATAAGTACTGTGCTTTGTGCATTTGTAGAACTGTATGTATTATTTGGAGTACAATTCGACGATAAGTGTTTCGTTAACTTCAATAGGAAGTTCTTCACGTTGAGGAAGACGAGTGAATGTAGCTTTGAAGCCTTCCAAGTCTTTTTCAATGTAAGGAAGTTCGAAAGAACGAAGTTCTTGGAAGTTAGTTTTGAACATTTCGTTGT
>ERZ773233.249-NODE-249-length-40164-cov-44.032811_pt1 | contig 40164 bp, 29 predicted proteins | sample MGYA00580991_ERZ773233 | MGnify/ENA primary metagenome ERZ773233 (study PRJEB29015, sample SAMEA2738178) | human oral metagenome | biome: human oral; feature: human-associated habitat; material: saliva | place: China | collected 2161 ...
TCGCGACCATTGTGTACACCTCCGGCACGACCGGTCGCCCCAAGGGTTGCGCACTGACTCACGGTCACTTCCTGAACCTGAGCGCGAACACCAAGTTTGCAGAGTCTGAGATTGCGAACTCCCGCAACTCCTCCATTCTTTTCTTGCCGCTTGCGCACGTTCTGGCGCGCCTGATTCAGGTGCTGGCGCTGGACGCCGGCCTGGTCATCGGCCACTCCCCCAATATCAAGAACCTGGCTGCTGACTTGGATAGCTTCAAGCCGACCATGCTGCTGGTGGTGCCCCGCGTCTTTGAGAAGGTGTACGAAGGCGCCATGGCGAAGGCAGCTAAGGGCGGTAAGTTCAATAAGTCGCTCTTTGAGCGTTCCACCGACATTGCAGTGCGCTGGTCGCAGGCGAAGGTTGAGGGCCGTGTCCCGCTGAAGCTGGCAGCGCAGTACGCTCTGTACGACAAGCTGGTCTACTCGAAGCTGCGTGCGGCTCTGGGCGGCGAGCTGCGTTACGCGGTTTCCGGCGGCGGCCCTCTCGGCGAGCGCCTGGCGCACTTCTTCCACGCGGTAGGTGTGCAGGTGGTTGAGGGTTACGGTCTGACCGAGACCTGCGCCCCGATTGCTGCTGGCCGCATCAACCCGTACCAGATTGGCATGATTGGCCCGCTCATCCCCGGTTCCGAAGGCTATATCGCTGAGGACGGCGAGCTTCTGGTTCGTGGCGTGGGAGTGATTAGCAGCTACTACAAGAACCCCGAAGAGGACGCTCAGGCGTTCACTGAGGACGGTTGGTTCCGCACCGGTGACCTGGCTCGTTTCGATGAGCGCGGCTACCTGAAGATTGTGGGCCGCAAGAAGGAAATCATTGTCACTGCCGGCGGTAAGAACGTGATTCCGGGTATTGCGGAGACTCATCTGCGTACCTCTCCCCTGGTTTCTCAGGCGATGCTGATTGGCGATGAGAAGCCGTTCATTGCGGCTCTGGTGACCCTGGATCCGGATACCCTGCCCGAGCAGTTGGAGCACCTGGGTCTGCCGCGTTCGCTCTCCATCCCGGAGGCTGCTGTTCACCCGGCGGTTCGTGCCGCGATTCAGAAGCTCGTGGACGAGGCGAACCAGCTGGTTTCCCGCGCCGAAGGTATTCGCGAGTTCCGTATTATGAACCGCGACCTGACCGAGGCGGACGGCTATCTGACTCCTTCGCAGAAGCTACGCCGCGCGAAGATTCTGCAGGACTTCTCCTCCTACGTGGATGAGATGTACGGCAAGGTTTCCGATAGCACCTCGGATTCTTTGGCTCGCCTGCAGGAGTACGCGGCGGAGCAGTCTGAGAAGTTCGCTGAACTGCGTGAGCAGGCGGCTGAACGTCTGCACGAGTACGCAGATCATCAGGCGGAGCGTCTTGCCGAGCTGCGTGAGCAGGCGGCTGAGAAGTTTGAGGAGCTACGTGAGCAGACCGCCGAGATGATGCAGAAGCCTCATGAAGAGAAGGATAAGGACTCTTCCGCCGAGGATTCTTCCACTGAGGACTCTTCCGCAGCGGCTCCCGCTGAGAAGCCCGTTGAGAAGACCGCTCAGACTGAGAAGAAGACTGTTGCAGAGCAGAGCCCTCAGAAGTCTGAGGGCGACAAGGCATAACCGGCTCTGGCTACTATCAACGAGAGGCATACGCAAGAGGAGGGGGTCGTACCGCTTAGGTACGACCCCCTCCTCGCTGTTTGTTCGCTGGTTGTTCGCTAGAAGCCTCGGCTTCCGGGCGTTATCTAGCCGTCGCTAGTTGGCGGATTCTTAGTTGGCGGGCTCGTCGAATTCCAGGCCGAGCAGCGCGTTCTCAACGATTTCGGTCAGTGCCGGGTGGATCCAGTACTGGCCGCGTGCGAGGGTGCGCGCATCCATGCCGAAGCTCATTGCCTGCAGTAGCGGCTGGATGAGCACGGAGGACTCTTCACCGACCAGGTGCGCACCGAGCAGCTCGCCGTTGTCCTTGCGGGCGATGAGCTTGCACAGGCCGATCTTGTCTTCCATTGCCCAGCCGTAGGCGGTGTCGCCAAAGTTCTGTGCCTTGACGGTAATCTCAAAGCCTTCACGCTCAGCCGCCTGGCGCGCCTGCTCTTCGGTCATGCCGACCATGGCGATCTGCGGGTTGCTGAAGACTGCGCCGGGTACGTAGCGGTGGTCGCTGGCACGCAGGTCATCGGGGTGGCTGAGGTTGTGCTGCACAACGCGTGCTTCGTGGTTTGCCACGTGCTTGAGCTGGTAGCGGCTGGATACGTCACCGAGGGCGTAGACGCCGGGTACGGGCGCGCCGTTGTAGAGCACACGCTGGTACTTATCGACGCTGAGCTGGCCGCCGTCCTGCACGTCGAAGTAGTTCTTCGCGTTGAGGGTGTCGGTGTTGGGGCGGCGACCGGTTGCCACGAGCACTGCGTCTGCCGGGATTTCGAGCAGTTCTTCGCCGTTCTCGGAGGTGCGCTTAGCTACGACGGTCACGCTACCGTCGGCGTTCTCACGGATTTCGGAGAGGGAGGCATCCTTGACGATGTTCCACTGCTTGCTTGCGGCTTCTTCAAAACGTGCCACGACCTCTTCGTCCACGCCGCGCAGCAGGCGGGAGGAGCGGTTCAGCTGGGTTACCTCGGTGCCGAATGCGGAGAAAACGTGGGAGAATTCTGCCGCAATCACGCCGCCACCGATGACGACCATGCGGGCGGGCAGCTCGTCCAGGCGCATGACGTTGTCGTTGGTGTAGACCTTGGAGGAGTCGATACCGGGCACGGGAGGCAGCACGGCGCGCGAACCTGCCGCAACGACAATCTGGCGGCCCTGCAGGCGGGTGCCGTCGGTCAGCTCAACCGTGTGGGAGCCGACGAAACGCGCGTACTGGTCGTAGAAGTCGACGTTGGGCAGACCGGCACGCCATTCGCGGCCGCCTTCAACAATCGGGTCAATGCGGGAGGCAAAGATGCGGTCACGAATCTGCGCCCAGTGCACGGCGTCCACGTGTGCGTCAACGCCCAGGTGCTTGACCTCGCGGGTCTTCTGCGCGATGGTCGCCGGGTAGACGTACATCTTGGTGGGGATGCATCCGACGTTCAGGCAGGTGCCGCCGAAGATACCGCCGTCGATGAGGGCGACCTTCTTGTCGTCCCATTCGGGGCCGATGAGGGTGTTGCCGGATCCGGAGCCGATGACGATGAGGTCGTACTGTGCTACGCCGTCAATGCGTTCTACGTTCTCGATGCTCATGTGGTCCTCTCGTTGATGGTGTTGAGGCTGGGCTCGTTCCCAGCGTGCCCCTCGATGACGGGCTTATTCCTGTTACTGCCACTATAACGTGTACGGGCGGTACGCTATTCCCGCTATCTCATCTCTTTACCTGCTGATACGCGAAAGCGCGCCGCCCCAAAGAACGCAGCACTGAGAGCACATCGCTGAAAACACAGCGGTTCTTTGAGAAGACGCACTCAAGCGTTGAAACTATGCGAGCCCGCGGATTAGTAAGGCCTAGATGTCTGCACTTAGAAATCAGCGCTTAGAGATCGGCCATGAGCCCAGCCAGCAGACGGGTGAAGTCAATGGCGGGATCAACCGACTCTTCGTCGGGCCAAAAATGAATCGGGTACGCGGCACCCTGGGCGCGCTGCAGCACGGGGCTTTCAGCGAGCACGGGTTCTGCCACGAGCTCGCCGAAGAGGGAGCGCATTTCGTCGCGTCGGTAGCGGTGTTCGCTGTCGTTGGGGCGCATCTTGTTGATAACTACTCCCGCACCGTCAATGCTGATGCCGCTTTCCTGCTGAAAACGCACGATGGCGCGCAGGGTTCGTTCGGTGCCCGCCACGGAGAAGAGAGAGGGTTCAGCGACCGAGAGGATGCGCTCGCTCACCGCCCAGCCCATCGAAGACAGGGTTCCGAGGAACGGCGGGCAGTCGATCAGGATGACGTCGTAGGCGTCCGCTGCCGCCTCCACCATGCGTTTGAAGCGGCGGATGAACGGCGCCGCTTCCTGACGGTCCACGAGGGTGGAACGAGCCGAACCGCGCGCCACCTTCACGCTACCGGTGGTCACGGGGTTATTGGTCAGCAGGGTGGGTTTGCCGACGAGGGCATTCCAGGAGGAGCTACCGGCTTCCTCCGCGAAGGCGCGCTCATTGGAGCTGGCGATCAGGGAGGCGACGTCGGGGATGGTTTCATCCACCGCCAGGCCGGTGCTGGCGTCGCCGTGGGGGTCGAGGTCAATAACGAGTGTGGAGAGTCCGCTGTGTAAAGCCGCGGACGCAAGCCCCAAGGTGATGGACGTTTTGCCAACGCCACCTTTGAGGCTGCTGATACTGACGATGCGGGGCATGCAGGTCCCTTTTAGGAGTGAGGTGTAATGCCCCTTTATTTTAGCGAATCTTCGCTTTTCTTCCGGCTCTGACAGGGGTGTATCTTGAGTTTTTTCTCAAGTGAGCATTGAATATTCCCTCGGGTTTAAAACTTCTGCCCGCGCTCGCCACCGGGTAGGTAGTGAGCGCGGGCAGATTCACAATGTGTGGTTGAGGTCTATGCTTTATGCCTGTGCACGGCGGGCACGGCGGGCGGCGAGTTCGTCGCCTTCGAAGCTTTCGTGCATTTCTTCGCCGGGCTGGCCGTTGAGGTTCATTTCGATTTCGCGCCAGACGCGGCCAATCGCGATACCGAAGACGCCCTGACCAGCCTGAACCAGGTCGATCACCTCACTCGGGGAGGTGCATTCGTAGACGGTGGTGCCGTCACTCATCAGGGTGATGTTCGCGAGGTCGTCAATGCCGCGGGTACGCAGATGCTCGATGGAGGTGCGAATCTGCTGCAGGGACACGCCGGTGTCGAGCAGTCGCTTCACGATCTTGAGTACGAGCACATCGCGGAAGCTGTAGAGGCGCTGGGTACCGGAGCCGGAGGCGCCACGCACGGTGGGTACAACCAGGTCGGTGCGTGCCCAGTAGTCGAGCTGACGGTAGGTGATGCCGGCTGCCTTGCAGGCGACGGCGCCACGGTAGCCGAGGTTTTCCTCGACGACAGAGACAGGGTCGGTGAAGAGTACGCCCTGTTCACCGCGCGGAGGCGGTGCTACGGGGAAGAGGGTGTCGAAGCCGTCCAGGGGCTGATCGAAGCCCTGGGGTGCCTCATGGGTGCCTGCGGCCTCGCCTGCATTTTTGGCTACCTGCTGCTCTAGCACGGTCCCTCCTTTTCGTTAACCCGTTTAATGCGATTCACCGCGCCCTATCAAATGCGGTCGACTTCGTTCCGGTGTAGCCCCGATTTTCGGGGTGAGATTCTAGGGCTAAGCCTTAGAATCTGCATCTATGGTTCGCGTGGCCTCCCTCTGCGAGGTGAGCTACGCGGTTTTCAATACTACACATTGGTTCGACTATTCGATTCGCAGAACACGAGGTTCATAGAACACGACTCGATAGTGCGACCGATGCGCGATAGGCGCGGTTGTTCAATCTATTTTAACTGATAGAGGGCCCTACTTAAAATTGAACCCACCGAAGCGAATGATCTTTTCAGATTCATTCGTGCTTCTTTAACGCCGTGTAGGGGCACTCCTCCCCCACTGTTCCGTTCGCTTTTTCTGGCTGCTTCCGACCACGGGGCAGTTTAAAGAGTAAATGCGTACGGATAGGTAGTCCGTACGCATTTACAGCTGAGTTGAGTGAACAGCCTTGGCAGGCCGGGAGCCCCCTGGTGAGAAAGCTCTTCGTGTTGGACGAAGGGGTAGAAATTCCGAGCGTGCCAGCGTCGGCTTCGTCCAAGTCTAGAGGCCGCTACCCATTGGTAAGGGGTAGAGACTATAGAGGGAATCACCGTGGTCAGCGGTGCTTCCCGAGGGAAATCCCCGTTTGGGGCGCGGTAGAACCGCTGAGGAATTACGAGCGGCAGACTGTCCGGTAGCCTGCCTCTTCGTACGCCTACTCGTAGGTAGGCATTGCCGATTCGACGAGAGTTGCGTGCAGCTGCAGGCACAACTTGCGGATCTTGTCGGCTCGTTCCTGCGCCTGAGCCTGGGAGGCTGCGTCGCGGCGTGAGGCCAACGGAGCCACCGCAATTTCCACGAGGGAAATTTCGCGGTCTGCCGCAGACTTAAATGCGCGCAGGTGACGGGGCTGAATGCCGTGCTGGGTCAGTTCTGCACTAACGCGGGCAATCAGCACATCGTAATCGGTGTACTCCACGTCCGGACCGTCTTCGAGCAGTCCAAAGTCAATCAGCTCGCGGATCAGTTCGGGGGTGGTGTTAGCGTATTCAGCCAGCTCGCGGAGAGTGTAGGTGCGACCTTCCTGCTCGTTCGGGCCGAGGACGGTGTCTAGCACGTCTTCGCTTACGGTGGCAGGCATGGAGTTCAGCACGCGACCGGTTTCCAGGTCCTCCAGGTGCTGACGGATTACCTTCAGCGGCATGTAGTGGTCGCGCTGCATGGTGAGGATGTAGCGCAGGCGCTCAATATCCGTCTGGGAGTACTTGCGGTAACCGGTTTCAGTACGGCTGGGGTGCACGAGACCGCGCTCCTCCAGGAAGCGAATCTTGGATGCACTAATTCCGGGGAACTCCAGGTCAAGCTGGCTAAGAACCTGACCAATGGTCCGGCTCTTAACGTCACGCGGGTTACGGTCAGAGTCGCCGTTCTCCACGTCCTCTAGTTGAACCTCAGCGTTAGTGAGGTTTTCATCGATGCGTGAGGTCATCTATGTCTTTCGGGTACTTGTTCAGCCGATGTCGATACGAGCCGAAATTTGAGTGAGTGGCTCGTTCCCCAGTCGGGGTCTCGCTTCGTGCCGAACATCTTTGCTTAGTGTTGAGAGTGTGATAGATAAGTTTAGTTGTTTATCACGAAATGATAAACCGCAAACCTTCGAGACAATCTTATAGCCTCACAAGGCATTTTGCTATTCAGTTCGCCCTTCTCAAGGGTGTTTTGAACCCAAAAATAACCACATATTCAGACACTTTTCAGCAGTGACAGTACCAATTTTAACAAAATTCCACTGCTGTGAACGCACTTTTCACACATTGGACTGCTTTACGAGGAAAATTTTATCTTCTCGCGATAGTTGAAGTTTTCATCACATTTAACTTGAAAGACGCTCCCACTTGGGGTTTAGCCATCTTTCAAGCCTCTTCAACGGGTTTAGGCACCCTCAAGATGAACCTTAAATGCACCCCACTATTTGCGTTTGTGTGCATTTTAAAAGAAAAACGGCGAGACCAATCGGTCTCGCCGTCTCACCACTACGCACCTCTTATCTGAGGCCTATAGAAGGTCTTAGAGTCTATCGACTTAGAGCTTGTCCAGCTCAGCCTTGTATGCCTCTGCATCCAGCAGGTTAGCCAGGTCGTCAGCATTCTCGGGGCGAATCTCAATGATCCAGCCCTCGCCGTAGGGGTCAGAGTTAACCAGTGCGGGATCGTCTTCCAGAGCCTCGTTCGCTGCAACAATCTCGCCCGCAATAGGAGCGAAAAGATCAGAGACAGACTTGGTGGACTCGATCTCACCGAAGCTATCTTCAGCAGCTACAGAGTCGCCGACAGAGGGAAGGTCGACGTAGACGACGTCACCCAGTGCATCCTGAGCGTGGTCAGTAATACCAACACGTACGGTGCCCTCGGCGGTGAGAGCGGAAACCCACTCGTGCTCAGAAGTGTACGAGAGTTCTGCGGGAACGTTGCTCATAGCAGCGGTGTCCTTTCAGTGTGATTTTGCGTAGCGCGGACCGTCCCGCGCACGGTGTCGTTCGCATGTGGGATAGCGAAACGTCCTACACCAATTATCACATAAGAAGTAACGCGGGGCACGCCCAAACACCCCCGTACCACTTCTACAACACTATTTTTCCTCTTCCTCTTCGTGCACCTAACCATCCACACCGTATCGACTTCTAGACGCCCCTCTATTCATCACTTTCGCACACGGCTCCATACAGGCCTCTCACTCCCCCGATATGAGCCCAGCAGAAACGCAAAAGGCTCAGGGCCCCACACCATGAAGGTGCAGGGCCCTGAGCCTCAGACTAGAGAGCTAAACTCTCACAGCGTCTTAGCGGGAAGAAATGACGCGCTCGGAGAAGCGGTTCGGGTTACCGAAACGGTGTGCGGTAATCGAAACAGCCTGCTCGCGGAGGAAGGGCAGCATCTCGATACGGCCAGCCTCGGTGACCGGTGCGAAGTACACTGCAACGTCCGGGCGACCACCCAGTGCGGTGTAGAGGGACTTCTCATCGTTACCGATGTAGCGGATACGGGTGCCTTCCAGCGGGGTGCCAGCCAGTGCGCGAACCGGGGTCTTAGCGTTCGAAGCCAGGTACTCGCGGAACTGAGCGTCCGACTTGACTTCGTACTTGATGCCCTTGTTCTCGAGGACGCCACGGACGTCGACCGGCAGGTCCTTACCGACGGACAGAGCGACCGGTGCGTTAGCTGCCAGACCGGCGAGCACAACGCGCAGGGTCTCTGCTGCGGATGCGGACTCGTCTGCACGAACCAGAACCTGGGTGGGTACGTAGCGCAGGATGTTGCGCTCCACGCCCAGCTTCGAGGGATCGTGGCCGAAGCCGAACTCGGTGTCCCAAGCGTGTGCGTCAGAGGAGACACCGCGCTTGATGAACTCGAAGTCCTCGCGCTTGCCCAGCTCGGATTGCTCGATGGTAGCCAGGGTCTCGCGGACGGTCACGGACTGGGTGACAGCGGTTGCGGTTGCCTGTGCCGGCTCCCAATCGGACAGAGCGATCAGGTAGCTGGGGCCACCAGCCTTGGTACCGGAGCCAACGGTGGACTTCTTCCAACCACCGAAGGGCTGACGCTGAACGATTGCACCGGTAATTGCACGGTTGACGTACAGGTTACCTGCCTGGACCTTGGAGAGCCACAGCTCGAGCTCGTCAGCATCCAGCGAGTGCAGACCTGCGGTCAGGCCGTAATCGGGTGCGTTCTGCAGCTCGATTGCCTCTTCCAGGGTCTCAGCGGTCATGATGCCCAGGATGGGGCCGAAGTACTCGGTCATGTGGTACTCGGAACCGGGCTTGACGCCTTCGCGAACACCGGGGCTCCACAGGCGACCGGTCTCGTCCAGTTCCTTGGGCTGAATGAGCCAGCGCTCGCCCGGGCCGAGGGTGGTCAGACCGCGCAGCAGCTTCTCTTCCGGCTTCTGAACAACGGGGCCCATCTCGGACTCAATGTCCTGCGGGTGTGCCACGTGCAGAGAGCTGACGGAGTCGATCAGCTGGCGGCGGAAACGCTCGGACTGTGCCACGGAGCCAACCAGGATAACGGTCGAACCAGCGGAGCACTTCTGACCTGCGTGGCCGAATGCCGAGTAGACGACGTCCTTGACGGCGAGGTCGATGTCAGCGTTCGGGGTGACGATGATGGAGTTCTTACCCGAGGTCTCACCGAACAGGGGCAGGTCATCACGCCAGGAGCGGAAGAGCTCAGCGGTCTCGTAGCCACCGGTCAGGATCAGGCGGTCAACCTCGGGGTGCGAGATGAGCAGCTTGCCTGCAGCGCGGTCAACAACCTTGACGAGCTTCAGAACTTCCTTGGGAACGCCTGCTTCCCACATGATTTCTGCGATCAGGGCACCGGTGCGAGCGGTGATGGTTGCGGGCTTGAAGATGACAGCAGAACCTGCAGCCAGACCAGCCAGAACACCACCGGCGGGGATAGCGGTCGGGAAGTTCCACGGGGGAACAACCAGGGTCAGGTCAACAGACTTGGGCTTTGCGCCGTCGATCTTCTCGAGGTCCTCAGCCAGCATTGCGTAGTAGTATGCGAAGTCGATTGCCTCGGAGACCTCGGTGTCGCCCTGCTCCAGGGTCTTGCCAGCCTCAGCTGCCATAACCTCCAGCAGGTCACCGCGGCGCAGTGCGATAGCCTTACCGACCTTGCGCAGAATCTCTGCACGCTCGTGGCCGGAGAGCTTGCCCCATGCCTTGCCAGCTTCTTCGGTTTCCTTGATCAGCTTCTCAGCCTCAGCCTCGCTGGTCAGCTCGTTAGCCTTGAGGGTTTCGATGCCCAGCTTGGTGGTCTTGGAGCGCTCGAGGATTGCGCGGCCCCACTCACGGTTACCGGCCAGTGCGGGGTCGGTGTCGGGGGTGTTCTCGAAGCGGCCTGCCGGTACGAAGACGTTGTCCTCGTTCTCGGTCAGACGGTTCTGGGTGCGCTTGGGTGCGGGAACCTCGTCGGTGACGGAGTTCAGTGCACGCATGAAGCGGTCCTCTTCGCGCTTGAAGATGGACTCGTCGGTTGCCAGGTCGAAGATACCGGACATGAAGTTCTCGGAGGAAGCGTTCTCCTCGAGACGACGGATCAGGTATGCGATTGCAACGTCGAATTCCTTGGGGTTCACGACGGGCACGTACAGCAGCAGGTGGCCAACGCGGCGGCGGATGATCTCTGCCTGCTGCTCAGCCATACCAATCAGCATCTCGAACTCGACGCGATCCTTAACACCGCGGTCCTCGGACAGCAACAGTGCGAATGCTACGTCGAAGAGGTTGTGGCCTGCAATACCGAGGCGGAGGCTCTTCACGTGCTCGGGGCGCAGTGCGTAGTCCAGAACGCGCTTGTAGTTGGTGTCAGCAGCCTGCTTGGTGTCCCAAGTGGTCAGCGGCCAGCCGTGCATAACAGCTTCCACGATTTCCATGGAGAGGTTTGCACCCTTAACCAGGCGGACCTTGATGCCTGCGCCGCCAGCAGCAACGCGCTTTGCGGACCATTCCTGCAGGTGCTGCATTGCAGCCAGGGTGTCGGGCAGGTATGCCTGGAGCACGATACCGGCTTCCAGGTCCTTCAGGTGGGGCTGGTCCAGGATCTTGGTGAACACCTCAATGGTGAGGTCCAGGTCCTTGTACTCCTCCATGTCCAGGTTGATGAACTTCTTGGGGGAGGTGGATGCAGCCAGCTCGTACAGCGGGGTCAGGCGGCGAACAGCGGTCTCAACGACTTCGTCGAATGCCCAGTGCTGGTGGGGGCCGGAAACAGCGGACACCTTAATGGAGACGTAGTCAACGTCGTCACGTGCCAGCAGGCGCTTGGTCTCAGCCAGGCGGTGCTCTGCTTCCTTGTCACCCAGAACTGCCTCACCGAGCAGGTTGACGTTCAGGCGGTTACCGGTCTTGGTCAGCTCTGCAATTGCGTCGCCCAGCTTCTCCTCGGAAGCGTCGACAATCAGGTGACCGACCATCTCACGCAGCACGCGGCGTGCAACGGGAACGGTGGGCCATGCGACCTTACCAGCCAGCTTGCCACCGAAGCCAACAGCGGACTTCATGTACCAGGGCAGGAAGGAAGGTGCCAGGCCGGAAATACGAGCAAGGTTGCGGCCGGAGACATTGTCGTCCTCGGGGCGAATAACGCCATCAACAAAGCCGACGGTGAAGGGAAGACCATTGGGGTCCTTCAGAACACCGGCGAGCTGCTCAGCTGCGAAGGTGGGCTTGATCGACTGGGACTCATTTACCCACTGACGAACAAGCTGACGAGCTTCCAGAGCCATCTTCTGGTAGTGCTCAGATGCGAAAGGATGGGTCATCCTTGACTCCTAACTATCTTAACTGTGTGCGGTGCACACCACGTTTGGCGATGTCTCTATTTCACCACAAAAGGGTAATAAATACCTCATTAGAAAAACTGAATGTTTTTTCCAAAATCCATTTAGTTTTTCTAAATGATTGTGCGGTGAGGTTTTCGCCCCGCGCCCCCTCCGAACGCCGAGCCCAAAGAGAAGAAACGAAGACCATAGCAACATCGCTATCCATCCCTCTCAGGCTAGCACTTTCAGAGCGCAAATATCGAACCCACTTCGTAACACACGAACACCTCAAAATCATTCCCAGAAGCATCTTTGCTCCCAAGAACCATCACATCAGCGCGAAAATACTCGCTACACAAGCCAACATGTCACCGCCCCACTTCAAGCATCTCAAAAAGAGCCGGCCAAAACCCCGCGCGGTACCATAGACAAGAGTCCACGATGAGAGACGCACCACGGAAGAGCTCGGGAACGCAACCCACCCGAACCACAGGGCGCACCAGGGAGGAAAATATGTCCATCTACGACATTCGACGCATGCAAATGCTCCTCGAAATCCAAGAACGCGGCACTATCATCGCCGCAGCCGAAGCACTCAGCCTCACACCCTCCGCCGTCTCCCAACAGATTGCCACCCTCGAAAAAGAAACCGGCACCCCCCTACTGCAGCGCATCGGCAGGCGCGTACAGCTCACCAGCGCCGGACTCATCATCGTCGACAGCGCCCGATGCATCCTGCGCGAACTCGACCGCATGCAAACCTCCGTCGCCAACCTCACCGGCGAACCGGCAGGCATGGTCCGCCTCGCCATCTTCCAGTCCGCAGCCTTCGCACTGCTACCGGAAACCCTCAGCTACCTTGCCGAACACGCCCCCTCACTCACGCTGCAAGTACTGCAAATCGACCCCGAAACCGGAACCTCCCTAACCCGAAGCCGCGAATACGACATGGTGCTCTCCGAAGCCTACCCGCACCACCACATCCCCGAATACCCCGAACTGCACTCCGAGCTACTCACCGAAGACCCGCTCAGCCTCATCGTGCCCAGCGCCTCCACCATTACCTCAATTGAGGAAGCGCACGCGCTGCCCTGGGTCCTCGAAATGGAGCAGAACACCTCCCGCAGCTGGGCACTCAACCAGTGCCGCACCGCAGGATTCGAGCCGGTCATCCGCTACAGCGCCAACGACATGATTACGAACTCCAACCTCGTCAAGGCTGGATTCGCCGTCACCATCGTGCCCGGCTTCATCCTCTCCTCCCTCTCCACCACCGAGGGGCTACGCGTTGTGGAGTTGCCCGGCAAACCCTCCCGCAAAATCTTTACCGCCGTACGCCGAGAGTCCGCCGCCAACCCCGCCATCGCCATGGTGCGCGAAGCACTGCACCACGCCGTGCAGGTGGTATTCGGCGAACACGATAGGACCGAAACCGCATAAGAAAATCAGCTGCCGACCATCTTAGTAAGCCAATCAATGCAAAGGTCGGGGCCGTTCCCACGAACGACCCCGACCTTTCACTATGCCTTTTTGAACAGGCGCCTATATATAAGAGGTATAAAAGCACAGGCAGTGGAGTCGTTTCCCCGCCGCGCCCATCCCTCACAAAGACTAGACCAACTACTAGTTCAGCGAAGCAACCACAGCCGCGCTCTGCACCTCGTAGAACGAAGACGACAAACCAGCCGCCGCCATATCCAGCACAGCGCTCACATGAACCTGCTTCAACGCAGACCCGGCAACACCCGAAGCCACCTGATAATTCAGCTGAACATCCAGGCGATGACCGCGAGGAATAGCGGTACGCAACTCCAGAACATTCTCGCTACCGGCACCAGCCTGACCGGTCTGCTCACTACGACGCACCGCATCAAGATTCAGAGCATCTACAGGAGCCACCAGGGCCGAAGCACCCAGGCCACCCGAAGGCAACACCGCCTGACCCGAAGTCACACGAAAAGTCACCGCGGGATTCAACAACAAACCGGTCTTCGGATCCTGCGCGCGAGCACGCACCATCAAGCGAGTACCCACCGGCAGCGTCGAATTACCCTCATTAATAATGCTCAGGCGAGTCGGCAAATTCCGGAACGCAACAGTACGCGCCGGCTGGCTCTGCATAGACACAGCCTGCACACCAGAGGCTGCCTTCAACTCCAGGCGGATGCACGACTCGTTATAGCGCATCGGCACCTGCACCAGCGCAGAACTCGCCGCGCCGCTGTGCTGTCCACCAGGACGCTGGGTCACAGGGGTCACGCGAGTGCGCTTACCGCCCGAACGAGTTGCCGCCTCCGCAGCGCTCACGCCGCCAGCCACCAGGGCAGCCGAAGCGCCCGCAACCTTCAACGCGGTACGGCGAGAAGCGTTCATCAGATTATTCTTAGTCATTTTCTACTCCTCTAAGCCTTCGCGATACGGTACACGCCACTAATCGTGCCCTGCCACCAGGTGCCGTAACGGTCAATCGTGCCCACCATCTGCAAGGTGTCACCACCGCCGAGCAGCAGGCTCACATGCTGAGGCAGACGCTGCTCGTGCATCGTCTTACCGGTTTCCATGTCCAGCGCGACAGCCCATGCGTAGGCGCCATTCGCCAAACCAGCCGGGCCTCGGCGACGCTCACAGGTGTAAATCAGGCCGTCAGCGGCGGAATATCGAGGAACAGCCGAAGAGTACACGTCCTTACGGTCCCAGATCTTACGCAGACCGCGGTCGGTAATATCCCAACGCTCCATACCGGGAGCAAAAAGCGCATTCGCAGGAACCGACGGTCCGGCGCCCTCCGGGTACTTCGGGTAGGGGTAGCCGTAGGTGCTCGCACCGACCATCGTGTTACCCACACCGATCATGGAGTTCTCAGTGCCAGAGGTACCGGCAGTAAACAGGCCGGCGCTACCGACCTTCGCGCCGTTATCGGTGCGGTACACAATGACCGACTCCTGAATATCAGAGTTATCGGTCAGCATCACATAATCCGAACCGTTCGGACCAAAGAACGTCGGGGAGGCACCGGAACCCCACGCGAGCTTACCGGGCTTGCGGGCGCTACCTCGATCGTACGCATGCCACCACTTGAGGGTGGGCGCACCGGTTGCGGTAGCGTTCAGCATATAAATAGCGTGGGAGGTCACCACGCTCACACCCTGAGGGCACGCCGAAATCGAGTTGTCAATACGCTCGCCCGCAATCGACGCCTTGTTCAGGCGCATCGAGCGAATCGTGCCGCGGGCAGAATCAATCACCGCAATGTAGCCGTTCTTCGTCGCAACCCAAATGCGACCGGACCAGTCGGGCACCAGACCAACCACAGCGTCATTGGCGCTCTGGGCGAGCATGCGGCTCAGGTCAATACGCTCATCAACTCGGATGTTGCGTCCGTCAGCAGAGTGGGAGAGGCGCAGCAGGCACTGAGAGCCATCCACCAGAACCATGCGGTCCTGCGCGTCAAGGTAGGCGTACACGCCGCCGAGCAACGCGCCCTTCGGAATGTCCAGGTGCGAAAGTTCACGACCGGTATGCGGATCAAGGATGGAGAGCTTCGGGGTGATGAACTCACCGTGGGCGAAGACCTGGGTACAGAGCACCTGAATGAAGCCGTCGCGTCCAGCAAGAATCGTCGGGCAGGCGCCGCCGAGCTTCGTGCCGGTAATCTTCCAATTGCCTGCGCCGGGGCCGGCAAGAGGAGTAGCGTCGGAAGACTGGGCATCACCGTGCATGGTGGTAATGCCGGGTGCGCCCAGGTGCGGATTCGCCTGGGCGTTATAGGTGGGGGTCATAGTTGGTTCTTTCTAACGGTGAGTGGCGCACACCTTCAATGGAGTGCACTAATATGCGCTTTCACATGCGCAAACGTTTCACATTGTAGGGTCAGAAAGCAGTTTTTGACGACACTCAAGGGCACCTTGAAGCATCGTTCAGGCGGCGCTTGAGAGCTTCACTCAGAAAGCCCTCAGCGCTACCCATTCAGATTCAAGGTACCCTTATTAGCCCATAACCACGGACCTTCATACCTGCGAGCCCCATATCCGCGAACCTCATGCCCGCGGCAATTATTTCAGCTACTTCTCCATGAGCGCCTTTGCCAGCGCATCATCAAGAACCAAATCGGTAATCGCACCCGTACGCAACGCACCACGCAAAGCACGCACACGGTGAGTACCGGACGCAACGCAAATACGGCGCGGAATACGAGCCAGCTCCTTCGGAGTCGGACCGGACGCACGCTTATTCAGCTCCAAATCAGCCCACGAGCCATCCTCACGCAGAAGAACCGTGCACATATCCCCCACAACGCCCAGCTCACGCAGCTGACGCTGCTCCTGCGCCTCAAAATAGCCACCCGAATACACGTGAGAAGGAATAGGTCCACCAAAAGCGCCCACACCAAAAATAGCGAGGTCAACGTTCTGCTGGGCATGCAGATTCTTCTGCACGCTACGCTCACGCCACATGGCGGTCTTCGTGTCCGCATAGTCGAAGAACGCGGGAACCGGGAAATGGATAACCTGCGCATCATAGGCGTTCACCAGCTGCCCCAGCAACGAACCCAGGTAGGGAATACCGGAATGATGAGCGTTACCCGCACCGTTGAGCTGAACCACCGTCACACCGGTCAGCGGGCGGCGCGGCAGGTGGCGGGAAATCTCAGTCATGGTCGAACCCCACGCCACACCCAGGCTCGTTCCGTTATCAACCAGGGAATCAAGGAGCGCCGCCGCGGTGCGAGACACCTGGCTCATACGAGCAATCGGGGTGGCATCCGAACGGACATTCACGAGGGTAACGCGCACCTTATAGCGTTCACCAATGCGGCGCTCCAGCTCACTGCGGGTACGGAAGGAATCGTCCAGACGAATCTGCACCATCCCGCTTTCACGAGCACTTTTAAGGAGGCGCGATACGGTGGCGCGGGAGACCCCCAGACGGGCCGCAATAGCGTCCATCGTCATGTTGTGGATGTAGTACAGCTGCGCCGCCTCGTAGGTATGGTTAGCGCGTTCGTTCATCGGTCACAGACCCCCAGTGAAAATCCGTTCATACTGCTTGGTTATTATTTCACCATTGGGTTTTACTATTTGCAAGATGAAACCCCACGCCGCGCACGCGGCACGAGAAGAAAGAGCACTACATGAGCTCCCAGCACATTGCACAGCAGTCCCAGCTGACCGCTGAATCCCGCGCCAAGGCACTCAAGAGCATGGCCAACGAAGAACTCGACATCCTGGTCGTTGGCGGCGGCATCACCGGTGCAGGTATCGCCCTTGACGCAGCAACCCGCGGTCTGCGTACCGGCATCGTCGAAGCAGGCGACTGGGCTGCAGGCACCAGTGCATGGTCCTCCAAGCTCGTCCACGGCGGCCTGCGCTACCTCTACAACCTCGACTTCAAGCTCGTGACCGAAGCTCTCACCGAGCGCGGCCTGCTGCTGAACAAGATCGCACCCCACCTCGTGCACGCACAGCCCTTCCTGTGGCCCCTGAAGATGCCCGTCATCGAGCGCGCATACTCCGCAATCGGCATCGGCATGTACGACACCCTCGCATTCCTCGGCTCCCGCGGCAACAAGGGCGTCCCCTCCCAGCGTCACTTCACCAAGACCGGCACCAAGACCGTCTTCCCCGACATCAAGGACTCCGCATTCAGCGGCGCAATCCAGTTCTACGATGCACGCGTTGACGACGCACGCCTCGTGATCGACGTCGTCCGCACCGCTGCAGGCTACGGCGCGCTGGCTGCATCCCGCACCCAGGTTGTAGGCTTCACCAAGGACGCATCCGGCCGCGTCATCGGCGCAGAGCTGGCAGACCTGGAGACCGGCGAGCGTCTGAACGTACGCGCAAAGCACGTCATCAACGCAACCGGCGTGTGGACCGAAGAGTCCGAGTCCCTGGCCAACCCCGAGGGCGGCCTGGAGGTGCTCGCATCCAAGGGTATCCACATCGTGGTTCCCCGCGACCGCATCAACGCAACCAGCGGTATCTTCACCAAGACCGAGAAGTCCGTTCTCTTCATCATCCCCTGGCAGCGTTACTGGATCATCGGCACCACCGACACCCCCTACACCGAGGACCGCGAGCGCCCCGTCGCAACCAGCAAGGACATCGACTACGTCCTGATGCAGGCGAACAAGCTGCTCGCTAACCCGCTGACCCGCGAAGACATCATCGGCACCTACACCGGTCTGCGCCCGTTGCTGCAGCCCAAGGTCAAGGACGGCGCAGCATCCACCAAGGTTTCCCGCGAGCACACCGTGACCGAGGTTGCACCCGGCATGAGCGCAATCGCAGGCGGCAAGCTCACCACCTACCGTGTCATGGCAGAAGATGCCGTTGACTTCGCGCTGGGCGAGCAGGCTAAGCAGAACCCCTCCGTGACCGCAACCATCGGCCTGGTCGGTGCCGAGGGCTACCACGCAATCGCCGCTAACCGTGCACGCTACGCAGAGCGTTACGGCTGGGATGAGGACCGTATCACCCACCTGCTCGAGCGTTACGGCGCACAGATTGAGGACCTCGGCGCTCTCATCGACGCCGACCCCTCCCTCGGCGCTCCCCTGGCTAAGGCACCCCAGTTCCTGCGTGCGGACGTCGTCTTCGCTGTCCGCTACGAAGGTGCCCTGCACCTGGAGGACGTTCTGGTCCGCCGCGTACGCCTCGACCTCGAGCAGCGCGACCGCGGCCTGGCTGCCGCCGATGAAATCCTTGAGATTCTGCGCTCCGAGCTCGGCTGGGACGATCAGAAGGTCGAGGAAGAGCGTGACCTCTACGCCGCACGCGTTGCAGCAATGCGCGAGGCAGAGTCCACCTCCACCGACGCTGAGGCATCGGCAAAGATTGAGGCTGTCACCCCCGTGGCACCCCGCGTGAAGCTCTAATCCATAGAGTTTTCGCGCACCTTTGTAACCGTTTATTCAGTACGAATCGACCGTTCGCCCCTCACCCGCCATGGGTCATCTCATAATTTCTCGGTGAGGGGTGGACGGACGGTTAAATAACCGATTACGATAAACCCCTGAATAAGACCCTGAATAAGAAGCAGAGAGCTAAATACGGGCTTAGCTCCCAGTGCAATCTGCTTCCTACTCAGACATTCAACCAATATTTTTTTGTAGCAACCGCTACACATTTCAGCACAGCGTTGTGCCCCGATCCGCCCGTGCGGTGAGGATGCACGGGAATACGCAAGCAAAGGTTCGCTTGCCTTCCAGACGCTTCGTCTTCAAGGAGCATCAATGTCTCTTCTTGCTTCCGCAGGAACTGTACTTGCAGCCGGCTCATCCGCCCTCGTGGATGCATCCGGTGCCCCCACCGCCCTCGGAATCTTCGCTTCCGAATTCTTCGGCACCTTTATCCTGATTCTGCTCGGTGCCGGCGTATGTGCCGCAGTGACCCTCAAGAAGTCCTACGCTAAGGACGCAGGCTGGGTCGTTATCACCTTCGGCTGGGGTCTGGCAGTATTCACCGCCGTGTACCTCTCCTTCCTCTCCGGTGCACACCTGAACCCCGCAGTGACCGTCGGCCTGGCAACCGCAGGCCGCGACCTGGCAACCGGTGTTCCCGCAACCGCAGGCAACATCGCCCTGTACATCATCGCTCAGATGCTCGGCGCAATGGCCGGCGCAACCGCAGCGTACCTCACCTACAAGAAGCACTTCGATGAGGACCCGGGCGACCGCCTCGGCATCTTCTCCACCGGCCCCGCTATCAAGTCCTACGGCTGGAACGTGCTCACCGAGATTATCGGCACCTTCGTCCTGATTGGCTGGATTATCGCATCCGGTAAGACCCCCGCCCAGATTGGCCCCCTGGCTGTTGCCCTGGTCGTTGTTTCTATCGGTATGAGCCTCGGTGGCGCAACCGGTTACGCTATCAACCCCGCACGTGACCTCGGCCCCCGTATCGCCTACACCTTCCTGCCCATCCCCGGTAAGACCGGCTCCAACTGGTCTTACGCATGGGTTCCGGTTGTTGGCCCGATTATCGGCGCAGTCCTTGCTGGCCTGATTGTTCCGGCAGTCCTGCCCCTCTAAACCTCTCCAAAACCCCGTCTTTTTAGTTCTAAGGAAAAATCAATGACGACTTCTCTGCACTCCGCAACCCTCAACACCGAGCGCAAGTACATCCTCTCCATCGACCAGGGCACCACCAGCTCCCGCGCAATCCTGTTCAACAAGGCAGGCGAGAACGTAGCGTACGGTCAGCTCGAGCACGAGCAGATCTTCCCCAAGGCCGGCTGGGTTGAGCATAACGCAACCGAGATTTGGCAGAACGTCCGCAAGGTCGTAGCAACCGCAATGGCAAACGGCGAAGTCAACCACCACGAAATCGCCGCCGTAGGTATCACCAACCAGCGTGAAACCACCGTCGTGTGGGACAAGAACACCGGCGAGCCCGTCTACAACGCAATCGTCTGGCAGGACACCCGCACCCAGGAAATCGTTGAAGAGCTCGCAGGCGAAGAGGGCGTTGGTAAGTACCACGACATCGTTGGCCTGAACCTCTCCACCTACTTCTCCGGTCCCAAGATCAAGTGGATCCTGGACAACGTTGAAGGCGCACGCGAGCGCGCAGAGCGCGGCGACCTGCTCTTCGGCAACACCGACACCTGGCTGGTCTGGAACCTGACCGGTGGTGTTGACGGCGGCGTTCACTTCACCGACGTCACCAACGCATCCCGTACCCTGCTGATGAACATCCGCACCCTGCAGTGGGATCCGCAGATTGCCGCAGACATGGGCATCCCCATGAGCATGCTGCCCGAAATCAAGTCCTCCTCCGAGGTGTACGGCTTCGGCCGCCCAACCGGTCTGCTCGCAGGCACCCCCATCGCGGGTATCCTGGGCGACCAGCAGGCTGCAACCTTCGGTCAGGCTTGTTTCGAGAAGGGCATGGCGAAGAACACCTACGGTACCGGTAACTTCATGCTTATGAACACCGGCAACGAGCCCGTCTTCTCCAACAACGGTCTGCTGACCACCGTCGCTTACAAGATTGGCGACGCAGCTCCCGTCTACGCTCTGGAAGGCTCGGTCGCAATGAGCGGCTCCCTGATTCAGTGGCTGCGCGACAACCTGCGCATGATTGAGAACGCAGCAGAGTCTGAGGAACTGGCTACCTCCGTTGAGGACTCCGGCGGCTGCTACGTTGTTCCCGCTTTCTCCGGCCTGTTCGCGCCTCACTGGCGTTCCGACGCTCGCGGCGTCATCGTTGGTCTGACCCGCTATGTGAACCGTGCACACATCGTGCGTGCGGCACTGGAGGCAACCGCGTTCCAGACCCGCGAGGTTCTGGACGCAATGAACGCTGACTCCGGTGTTGAGCTCTCCGAGCTGCGCGTGGACGGCGGCATGACCGCTAACGAGTTCCTCATGCAGTTCCAGGCTGACATCCTCGGCGTTCCCGTGATTCGCCCGAAGGTTGTTGAGACCACCGCACTGGGCGCAGCGTACGCCGCAGGTATCGCTGTCGGTTTCTGGACCGGCGAGCAGGACGTTGTGGACAACTGGGCTGAGGACAAGCGCTGGCTGCCCTCCATGGAGCCCGCAGAGGTTGACCGCCAGTACCGCCTGTGGAAGAAGGCTGTCTCCCGCACCCTCGAGTGGGTTGACGAGGACGTTCCGACCGCCTAATCCGACCGCCTAATCGCCGCACCCGTTGCCTGACGGCACGGCCCGCGTACTAGCGAAGCCCCGGCTACTTCTCCCCCGCTACGGGGGGAGGCAGTCGGGGCTTTTCGCTATTTATGACGCGCGATTCAGCGTTTATTGCGGCGTAATTTCTACAAAAATTAGTGCTGGGGGTACCGTTGGTTTTTGTAAATTCGGTATCTTCCGCCGATCACCCGACGCGGTGTTGTTCGTGAGGTGTCAGTACCGCACAGGACGCGTACGCGACATATTCATGCGCTGTCCTGACAGGAGTCGACGGTTCGCGCTGATACTTTATTTACGCTCCCGTCCGCCGTGGTGCTTCACGTACCGCGGCGGACGGGCTTTTATCTCTTGTTACAGGGTTCTCTTATTACAGGGTTCTCTGTGTTAGCGACGAGCGTGGGTTCGCTTTTCGTGTTGCAGTTCTCGCTGTAAAAATCATCCGTTTTATGTCTCTTGTTGAGATACCCGTTCACATGTTGTGTAGGGTTGGTCTAACAGCGTTTGTATACCTTTGATGTCTACTTCACGCGCCGTATCATAGATATATAGGCTTATTGATCCTGTTCTAGCCGCCGAAGATGGCGGTTGGTTACGCATCCGGCACCTTCCGGCGCTCATGAGAACGGAGAGAGGCTCCGTTGAAAGGAGGGAGCGGGTTTTCCCCGCACCGATTATGGTTGATGTTCGTCGCCGCAAGCTTGCAATTATTGCTATGAACGTTTCGGTTCTTGCAGCTGCTCTCTCCTGGCTGTTGGTGCTCTTCTCCGTTATGTATTCTGCCGCCGCTGTGCCGTGGGCGCTGGGCGTTGCTATCGTGCTGACTGTGATTGGCGCCTACGCGCTGTACCGCTACTACTCCAAGTACTCGCATGTGCTCCCGAACGAGGACCCGGATGCGCACGATGTGCTCGGTCACGACCTGCACTCAACCCACCTGCCGCACCTGCACCACACGGAGGGCAACGCAGACCGCGCGTAATTCTGACGGAGCGTAATTCTGGCAGGGCAGCCGCTAAGTAGCGAGCTTCTCTACCCGTAGACAGCATAAATGTGCCGCCTCACCGGTATCAGTGAGGCGGCACATTTACATTAAAATCACGGTTCAGCGTCCAACCCAACGATTATTTCCCAACGGTTGATTCAGCACTTCGACGCGCTACAGCTTCGGCTTTGGCTAGTTCTGCCTTTTTGTTCTCTTGAACTACAAGAGCGTTATATTTCCAGCCGGGGATTCGTTCAAATAGCCATCCTACCCAGAGGAGCGCCGCGGTAATGAGAGCGACAGGAATCAGGTAAATAAGGGCTCTCGGGTCGCGGGTGTGGTCTGAGGTGCTCCCCGCGGTGAGTTCCCACAGCGCAAGGATTGGTACCGCCATTATAGGCATCACTATAAAAAGGATGAGGGCATAGTAAATGCCCATCTTGCTGCCGGGCCTACCTCTGTTCATACGAGCTTGGGTAACAGCTCTCTTCAGGCGTTTGTGTTCCTCTAAGGTTTCGCCGTCTAGAAGCGAAGCGTTTGGGATCTTGGCCATGACGTACCGTACGGCTTCCAAATCTGAGGGCGAGCAAATAAAGATATGCCCCTGGGACGTAACGGTATATGCTTTCGCGATGTCGAGGCACCCCAGCACGTAACGGTTATTGAGCTCTCGACTCTCCGGGTTTTCTTTGAGTTGCCGGCGGATGTCTTTCAGGTCTTCCATGTTTCTCCTTGCAATTTCAGTCGTCCTTGAACCCATCGTTGAGGCACGAGAAACACAGGCCATCCCCCTCTCAGTGCGAGGTGGAGAAGCCGGAATATTGAATTGCGGTGTATCGGTGTGTACTTCACAGAATGCCAGCTCTTGAGGCTCAGGCAAAATTGACGGGGCATCCTGAGATGTTTCAACGGCGGTACAAACAGCGGTGCATACATCTCATACATTGCGGTCAGATATAGACAAAACCCGGTACGGGTACGGTACGGAGGCGCCCCTCCCCTATGATGGTTGAAAGGGATATTTGCCCCTAATACCATCTGCAGTACACGCCCACGAGCCAACAAGGAAGAGCATGACCAAAGCGACCGATTTGCCGCAGCCGCCGGAAGCGCTCGCGCGCTGGTACACTCGCTACTCGAGCCCCGTCGGCGTGCTCTATCTTGCCGCCCGCGCGGATGCGGTTGTCGGCATCTGGTACGAGGATCAGGCGCATTTTCCGCTCCCCCACGAACTCGGTGAGCTGATCGAGAATCCCGGAGCCTACCTGCGGGAGCACGGTACGGCGGAAGATGACACAGCGGAAGATGAAGAGCCTGCCGGCGAGTATGCTGCGGCGCTATTGCTCTCTCGTGCTGAGGCAGAGCTCTCTGAGTATTTTGAGCGCAAGCGCACTTCTTTTACGTTGCCGTTAGATCCTGAGGGCACCGATTTTCAGCTGATCGTGTGGGAGCATCTGAAGACTGTTCCTGCCGGGTACACCACCACTTACGGCGAGATTTCGCGTGCGGTTGGCCCGGGTGCCCCGGCGCAGGCTGTGGGTCAGGCGGTCGGCCGTAATAAGGTTTCTATTATGATTCCGTGCCACCGCGTTATTGGTGCTGACGGCAGCTTGACCGGCTACGCTGGCGGGGTTGAGCGCAAGCAGTTCCTCCTCGACCTGGAGGAGCCGGAAGAGGTGCGGGAGGCGCGGCTCTTCTAGCGCCTGCCGGCTAGTCTTCGAGGCTCATGACGGGGTGGGGTATGCAGGGGTGGTGTATACACTGGGTGCGTACCCCACCCTTTTTCGTACCTCTTTTCGGTTTCATTGCCCTGCACCACGACACATAATCGAATATAGTTGCGATTTACTCACGGTAGAGCTACTGTTTAAGTAGAACATGCTTCCGAAATAGTTGGATCAGCTCAGCAATCTCAGAGAGGAGAGACCGTGACCTCGCAACCCAATATTCCCGCCAAATCCCTCGAAAACACCCCGAGCTACCCCACGTGGGTAACCGACGAACTTCTGCGCGACTACTACGACGCCGAATGGGGCATGCCCATCACCGATGAGCGGGGACTCTTCGAGGCCCTGAGCCTTGAAGCTTTTCAGGTGGGACTCTCTTGGCGAACGATTCTTGCCCGCCGCGAAGCATTTCGCCGCGCCTTCGAGGGTTTCGACCCCGAACGCGTGGCTGCGTTCACCGACCGGGATATTGCGCGACTTCTCCAGGACGAAGACATTATCCGTAACGAGCGGAAGATTCGCGCGGTCATCTCCAATGCGCGGCTGACCATTCGGATGCGTGAGCTTGCCGCCGTGCCGCATGAGACTTACGCGGAGGATATTCGCCTTCCCCTCATCATTCCCACTTCTACCCCGACCAATACGGATAGCCTTGAGGCGGCAAACACCCGCCGTCGTCGAGTTCGTACCCTCAGCAATGAAGACCTGAACCGGATGCGCGAACGCATCCTGCCTGACGGCACGCGGGTACCGGTCGGGTTGCCAGCGTGGCTGTGGTCCTTCGCGCCGAGCGAGACGATCGCACCGCATACGCTGGAGGATATTCCTACCGATACGCTCGAGTCCGCGCTTCTTGCCAAGTCTTTTAAGGCACTGGGTGGAGTATTTTTGGGTCCGGTGACAGCCTATGCGCTCATGTGCGCGGTCGGCATGGTGGATGCACACCTGGTGGGCTCGCATCGGCGCGGCTGTTCGGGTCTTTTCGCCTAAACCCTTGAGCCTCTGACACGAAGGCGCGCGCGGGCAGAGAAAAACCGCATGCCACTTCGGTGAAGTAAGCACGCGGCTTCTATGCGTTGAGAGCTTCCGCTCTGAGCTAGATTGTCGCAGAATCAAATCGTCGCAGGATTAGAGCATCACGAAGAGGAAGATCAGGGACAGCAGCGGCGGGGTCAGCTGAATCAGTGCCGGCTTGCGCTTATCCGGGGAGGTGAGGAACAGGTAGGCACCGGCAACCACCATGGAGCCCAGACCTGCGAACATGAGTGCCACGCCCACCTGCGGGGAGCCGAACCAGAAGGCGAGCAGACCGGTTGCTGCGATCCAGGCGAGCATCAGGTTGTACAGGCCCTGGTTTGCCGCCATCTCCTTGGTGGACTCGGCAAATTCTTCGGTCATTCCGAAGGTTTCGCGGCCCTTGGGCTTGGTCCACAGGAATGATTCGATGATCCAGATGTACACGTGAATAGCGATTGCTACGAAGGCAAAGACGGTGGTAATCGTTGCGAGCGTCTGCATTGTTTTTCCTTAAGCAGTAGGTGTTCTATTAGGCACCTGCCCGTTCTTTCTTCTGGAGCACAATCTGTGGTGATGTGCAGAATCATGCAGGAGCAAGCACAAGAAGTAATTCTACGCCTCTTCCCGGCTTGTTGGAACTTCCCTGAATATGCGTGAAACCCCTCGATTCGTCTTCTGCAGGGAAAACTGCAGTGTTCTTATCGAGGGGTTTCGTATGCAGGGTTACGCCGAATCCGGTATCGGCCTTTAGCCCATCATGAGCGACAGAGCGAAGGACCAGACGCAGACCAGGCCCAGCAGAATGGCGCTGTACTTAATGGACATGGAGGTAATCTTCGATTCCTCGCCGGCGCTATTTACTGCGGCCGCCGCGATTGCGATGGACTGCGGGGAAACGATCTTACCCATCACGCCACCGGCGGTGTTTGCGGCAACGAGCAGGGTCGGGTCAACAGCAATCTGGGCTGCGGTGGTGGACTGCAGGCCCGCGAAGAGCACGTTAGCGTTCGTCACGGAGCCGGTCACGAACACACCAATCCAACCGATGATCGGGGACAGCAGCGGGAAGACCGGGCCGGCTGCCGCGAGCGCCAGAGCGATGGAGGTGGTCATACCGGCGTAGTTCATCACGTTTGCGACGGACATGACCAGGCAGATCATGAGGATCGGCATCTTCAGCTGGTTCCAGGTGCCGCCGAGTTCTTCAAAGGCTTCGCCCCAGCTAATCTTCGAGGTCAGCACGGTAATGAGTGCCGCCACCAGAATTGCGGTGCCGGATGCGCCCAGGGTGTTCCATGAGAACATTGCGGTCACGGTCTTACCTGCACCGGTGACGATTGCCTCGTGGATGCCGGGGATGGGGAACGCCAGGGTTGCGGCACCCAGCGGACCAGTGGTTGCGAACACGGGCTTGAGCGCGGTGGACCAGAGCAGGATGGTTGCGGAGAGGAAGATGAAGGGGCTCCACGCCTTAACAATCTCAGCGCCGGTGTGCTTGACGCTCTGCTGTGCCTGAACTTCTTCGAGGCTGGGAGCGGTGGGTTCACGGTAAATATGCTTGGGCTGCCAGGAACGCATGACGAGTGCCAGCGCCACCAGGGACAGCAGTGGCGGGATGATGTCGACCAGTTCGGGAGAGCCGAGCAGCATCAGGATAGCTGCCTGACCGCCGGAGAAGATGACACCGGTCATGAGCGCTACGAGACCGACTTCGCGGATGCCGCGCATACCGTCCTGGATGGCGACCATCAGTACCGGCACGATTGCCACGAAAATCTGCAGTACCGGGACCATACCTGCGGACAGGTGTGCGGTGTCCAGGCCACCAACCTTAGCTGCGGTGGTGACGGGAATACCAATAGCGCCGTAGGCGCCGGATGCGGCGTTGGCGACCAGCGCCAGCATGGACGCCTTGAGGGGGTTGAAGCCCAGGGACACAAGCAGAGCCGCGGAGATAGCGATCGGGATGCCGAAGCCTGCCGCGCCTTCGATGAAGCCGCCGAAGCAGAAGGCAATCAGCAACACCTGGATGCGCTGGTCGTTCGAGATGGAGGAGACGGAGGCGCGCACGATGTCGAAGTTACCGGCACGCACGGCGATGCGGTAAAGCCACACCGCCATGAGCACGATCCAGCCGATGGGCCATGCGCCCGAGAGGAAGCCGGAGAGGATGGAGCCAGCACCTGCGGTAATCGGCAGGCCGAAGACGGCGCAGCCGATGATGAGGGTGGTGCCGAGGGTCAGCAGTGCTGATTTGAGGCCGCTGAGCTTCAGGACGGTCAGGCCCAGTAGGAAGAGGATGATGGGTACTGCTGCGACCAGTGCGGAGAGCACCGGCGAGTTCAGCGGGTCGTAGGTTTGCTGCCACATAGGGCGGGTGTTCCTTTCGGTCTGTGCATTGTTGCGGTTGCCTCTTCCGATACGACTCCTGTGCTGTATGGAAGCGCTAGGCCGCATAAAACCGATGGGTTCCTCCCCTATGTGGTGGAGTGGCCCATCGGTGAAGCGTTATGGTCATCAGTTCCCAGGGGCTGAAGTTGTTCCCTGGTTTTAAGTGAAAGAAAGCGGGATTGTTCCCGCTAACTAGGTGCTTGTGACTTTATCTGTCTAAGCTATCAGGTCTCCCCCATGAGTTCAGGATAGGATAACCTTAAGTGTGCACAAACGATATTTATGTGCATATTTACGCTCCCCGGTATTCGCCCCTCACCGCTCCCCTTCGAGCCATCAGCCGCGCATCCCACCACGCGCCCTACCAAGCCCAGATAACGTAAAAGCCCCCTCCTACCGAAGTAGAAGGGGGCTTGATACAGACCGTATTGCGGTGCCTCACTCTCAGCCGGAGCGGGCTACACACATCGGAGCTTCACGCTGTTTAGGAAACAACCAGGGACAGAACGTAACCCCAAACACAGGTGATAGCCAGCAGGATTGCGCTGTACTTGATTGCCATGGAGGTAATCTTGGATTCCTCGCCGGCGCTGTTTACTGCAGCAGCTGCAATTGCGATGGACTGCGGGGAAACAATCTTCGCCATCACACCACCGGCGGTGTTAGATGCAATCAGCAGGGTCTGGCTGACGCCAATCTGATGTGCGGTGGTAGCCTGCAGGCCAGCGAAGAGGATGTTGCTGTTCACCACGGAGCCGGTCACGAACACGCCAATCCAACCGATGATCGGGGACAGCAGCGGGAAGATAGCGCCCACAGCGGCAACAGCCAGTGCGATGGAGGTAATCATACCCGCGTAGTTCATGACGTTAGCAACGGACATAACCAGGCAGATCATGATGATCGGGGTCTGCAGCTGCTTCCAGGTTGCACCGAGTTCCTCGATAGCCTCGCCCCAGCTGATGGAGGAGGTCAGGATGGTGATGATGGCTGCCACCAGAATTGCGGTACCGGATGCGCCCACAATGTTCCAGGTGTAGGTCACGTCAATAGGCTTGGGGGTTGCAACGATCGGTGCCGCCTGCGAGATGCTCTGGTGCAGCCAGGGCAGGGAGAACGTGACGTTGGTGAAGCCGAGCGCGCCCTTAGCAGCGAAGACGGGCTTCAGAGCGGTGGACCAGAGCAGAATCACGACGGACAGGTAGACGAAGGGGCTCCATGCCTTGAGGATTTCGCCACCGGTGTGCTTGGTGCTCTGCTGAGCCTGAACTTCTTCCAGGGAGGGAGCGGTGGGCTCGCGGAAGATGTGCTTGGGCTGCCACTTCTGCATGACCAGTGCCAGAGCAACCAGTGCCAGCAGCGGCGGGATGATGTCGACAAGTTCGGGATTACCCAGGGTTGCGAGCAGAACGGACTGGCCGCCAGAGTAGATGACACCAACCATCAGGGCTACCAGACCGACTTCGCGGATACCGCGGATGCCGTCCTGAATAGCAACGAGCAGTACGGGGATGAGAGCCGCCATGATCTGGAGAACCAGGACCATTTCGATGGACAGTGCGTGCAGGTCCACGCCACCGCGGGTTGCTGCGGTGGTCACGGGGATACCGATAGCGCCGTATGCACCGGAGCTCACGTTAGCGATCAGCGCGAACATTGCGGCCTTGAGCGGGTTGAAGCCCAGGGACACGAGCAGTGCAGCACAGATAGCAATCGGGATACCGAAGCCTGCAGCGCCTTCAAGGAAGCCACCGAAGCAGAATGCGATCAGCAGCATCTGGACGCGCTGGTCGGTAGAGATGGAGGAGATGGAGGAGCGGACGATTTCAAAGCCGCCAGAACGCACGGAAATGCGGTAGAGCCACACAGCCATGAGCACGATCCAGCCGATGGGCCACATGCCCGAGAGGAAGCCGTAGAGGATGGAGCCTGCACCGGCGGTGATGGGCATACCGAAGATAGCGCAACCGATGACCAGTGCAATGACGAGGGAGATAACGGCAGATTTAATACCGCTGAGCTTCAGGACGGTGAGGCCCAGAAGGAAGAAAATAATCGGGACTGCTGCCACGAGTGCGGAGAGTGCGCTCGAGTTCAGCGGGTCGTAGACTTGCTGCCACATGATGTACTGTGTTCCTTTCCAGCCCACGGGGGCGGGATCGAGTTGTGCCGTAAAACCTTCCCAGCAACGCTTGTGGCGGCGTGTGTGCCGTGTGTTGTAGGTGCGTGCACCTAGCTGTTTGATGCGTTAAGGACGCTATCCCTTGGGATATATGCCTTCACTTGGGTTCGTGTTGGTTTTGCGGCTATGAAATTTAGCGTGTTGAAACGGCGTTTTTGTCACAAAAACCTAAATATTCCTTGATTTGTCAAGGGAATTTCAGGGTCAGGACAATGAATCCTTAATCCCAAAAACGCAATTCCTTGTGTACCCAATGTACCACTTAACACCCACAAAATCGGGCATATTCCAACATTTAGATTCAAGCTCATAATTGCAACCTAACCTAAAGCCCACCCCGGGTTGAGGGCTCATTCAGCCCCCTCCCCCGCTATTTCAAGGAAGAAACAGCACCCCGGCGCTTTCGGCAGTACACACAGAGCATATCCTGATTACAAACCGCTCAAACTATCAAACCCCGCGAACCCCTAAACGGCATACAAAAAAGCTCCGGAAGGAAAAACCTTCCGGAGCTTTATCTGTCGGGTTGACAGGATTTGAACCTGCGACCCCTTGACCCCCAGTCAAGTGCGCTACCAAGCTGCGCCACAACCCGATTCGTTATTCACGATATTGTTTTCAAGGTTTCCCCTGAACACTCGAATAACTATACCGGGCTTTCAACCCCCACGCAAGCCAGAATCCCCATTTTTAGAAAAAATCTTAAAAATCTTTCTCGCGCAGATTTTCTGCACAGAATCCAGCACGTGGGGGCCAAGCCTAACAAGGGGGTCAAGCCTAACAAGGGGCCAGCCCAGCAACACGGCATCGGGCAGGCACATCCCCGCTACTAGCGGCGGCCACCCTTACCCTTCTTAGCCTTCGCGCTCTGACGCTCACCCAGGGAGCGGCGCTCACGCACACGCATCGAAATCTCAATCGGAGTACCCGTGAAATCAAAGGTCTCGCGCAGACGACGCGTAATGAAGCGGCGGTAACCCGGATCCAAGAAACCGGTCGTAAACAGCACGAACTTCGGCGGACGCGAAGACACCTGAGTACCGAAGAGAATACGCGGCTGCTTACCGCCACGCAGCGGGTGCGGATGCGCGGCCACAATCTCGCCCAGGAACGCGTTCAGGCGACCGGTCGGAATACGCGAATCCCACGACTCCAGCGACTGCTCCAGGGCAGGCACCAGCTTATCCTTATGCCAGCCGGTCTTCGCCGAAATGTTCACGCGAGGAGCCCACTGCACGTGCGCCAGGTCGCGCTCAATCTCACGCTCGAGCATGTAGCGGCGATCCTCATCGAGGGTATCCCACTTATTGAATGCCAGGACCATTGCACGGCCCGAATCAATCACAGTCTGCACGATACGCACATCCTGCTCAGAAATCGGCTCGGAAACGTCCAGCAGCACCACGGCAACCTCAGAACGCTCCAGAGCAGTCTGAGTACGCAGCGAAGAGTAGAACTCCGCACCCTTAGCCATGTGCTGGCGACGGCGAATACCCGCAGTATCCACGAAACGCCAAGGGTAGCCGCCCAGCTCAATAATCTCGTCAATCGGGTCACGAGTCGTACCAGCCAGGTCGTTCACCACGGCACGCTCAGAACCAGCCAGCTTGTTCAGCAGCGAGGACTTACCCACGTTCGGGCGACCCACCAGAGCCACACGACGCGGGCCGCCCAGCGCCTCCGGCTGAGCGAACTGCGAGTGCTCCGGCATGACCTCAAGGATCTCGTCCAGAGCATCCGCCAGGCCGCGGCCGTGCAGACCCGACACCGGGAACGGCTGACCCATACCCAGCGACCAGAGGTTATAAATCTCCGGCTCCAGGTGGGCGTCGTCAATCTTGTTAGCAATCAGAATGATTGGCTTCTTCACGCGGCGCAGCATACGCACAATCTGCTCGTCCGAAGCGGTCACACCCACGCGGGCGTCCACCACCAGGACCACAACGTCGGCCTGCTCCACAGCAATCTCAGCCTGCTCAGCAACCTGAGCGTCAATACCGCGGGCGTCAGACTCCCAACCACCGGTATCAACCAGGGTGAAGCTCTTACCCAGCCACTCAGCCTTATAAGACACGCGGTCACGAGTCACACCCGGCTTATCCTCAACCACCGCTTCACGGCGGCCCAGAATACGGTTAATGATGGTCGACTTACCCACATTCGGGCGGCCAACAATCGCCACTACCGGATCAGCAAGCTGCTCTTCCTCATCCTCAAAGTCGAAGCCCCAGGCACCCAGCAGGGCGCGGTCCTCTTCATCCAGGTCGTAGTCCTCAAGGCCCTCAAGCAGAGCCTGAGCACGCTGGTCAGCGGTCTCATCATCAATCTCAGCGAGGCGCTCGGTAACGTCGTCCTCGCCACCGCCCAGGTACTTCTCTTCGTAATCGTCGCGGATAGCGTCCTCAGCCATGCGCATTCCTTTCTCTACCCGCCCCGCGCCCAACCCGTAGGTCAGCACGCGAGCGCGGCTCAACGTCTTATCGGGAGCGGATGCACCACTCCCCCAGCGTTTCGGCGGGGCCTAACCCGCGCGCTTCGCCTTCAACTGGTCATTCACAGCGTTAATCACTGCAGAGACCGTCGCATTAAAATCAAGATCCGAGCTGTCCACCAGAGCCACGCCCTCGGCAGCTTCCATAAAGTTATTGACCTTCGAATCCTTCGCATCACGCTCAGCGATCTGCTTGCTCAAGTCACCCGAAGCGCCGGACTTCTCCGCGTTCTCCAGGCCACGGCGCGCCATGCGCACCTCTTCAGAAGCAGTCAGCAGGATGCGCGCATCAGCGTCAGGAGCAACCACGGTGGTGATGTCGCGGCCCTCAGCGACCATGCCGTTAATAGCGTGGTCAATCATCCAACGCTGCAGGCCAATCAGGTGCTCACGAACCGCCGGAACCGAAGCCACAGCAGACACCGCCGAAGAAATGCGCTCGCTACGAATCTCCTCACGGATATCGGTCGAACCCATCAGAATCTCTTCTTCCTTAATGTTCGTACCGAACACCAGGGGCATCTCCTCGACAGCCTTCGCGATCGCCTCAGCGTCGTTCAGGTCAATGCCAAGTTCCAGCACACGGTAGGTTGCGGCACGGTACATTGCACCGGTGTCCAGGTACGCCAGACCAAAGTGGCGTGCAACTTCCTTAGACACAGACGACTTACCGGAACCGGAGGGACCGTCAATAGCAATCGTCAGTTTAGGGTTCTCGTGCATCAGCACTCCTTAAAATTCGTCTCAAACTTTATGCCGGAAAATACAGCTTTAACTCTACTTCACAACACGCCAACCGCGAGCCGACAAATCGCGGACTAGCGCCTCATGAATAGACGGATTGACCGAGATTTCAGCCATACCCACCGGGGCACCCGTCGAGTGCTCCAGACGCAAATCCTCAAGGTTCGCGCCCAGCTCGCCAATCTCGGCAAGCAAACGAGCCAGCGTGCCGGGGGTGTCGTCCACCAGCACCGTCATCTTTGCGAACGCGGCGGGCGCCGTACCGTGCTTACCCGGAATGCGGCTAACGCCCGCGTTGCCTTCGCTCATCAGCTGCGCCAAATCCAGGCGAGCGCCGGATGCCGTCGGGTTCTCCAGCGTCGCGATGAGGCGGTTCAGATCATCACGCACACCGTAGAGGGTCTTCACAATCGGGTCAGCGTTCGCCGCAAAAATCTGCACCCACAGCGTCGGATCCGAAGCCGCAATACGCACCGTATCGCGCAAACCCTGACCCGCCAGGGACAGCGCATACAGCGGAGTGTCCTGCAGACGCGAAGCCAGAAGCGAGCTCATCGCCTGCGGCACATGAGAGATCAGAGCAACCGTCTGATCGTGCTCCTCAACGCTCAAAGAAGTCACAATCGCGCCCAGCTCCACCGCCACAGAACGCACCAGACGCACACACTCAGGGCGAACCGAATCGTGCTCGCAGATAATCCACGGACGCGCCTGGAACAGCTCACCGCGCGCAGCCACCGGGCCCGACTTCTCACGCCCAGCCATCGGATGCGAACCCACGTAACGGGACGCATCCGCACCCGAGGCAAGCACATCAGCCAGCGGCTGCACCTTCACCGAGGCAACATCCGTCACCACGGCGCCGGGGTAGCCCGCCTCCGGTCGAGGCGCATAGGTGTTCAACGCGCGAGCGCACACGGCACCGGCACTATCCGGAGGCGCAGCCACCACCACCAGCTGCGGGGCGAGGGCGACGCGCTCCTCCTCCGACAGGGTGGAGAAGCTTATGCCGGCACCGATATCCTGCGCCACAGCCTCGGCGGTGGGTGAAATATCTTGGACGTACACGTCCTCGCATCCTGCCGCACGCAACCCCAAACCAATGGAGGCGCCCAGCAGACCCGAACCGATAATGAGTACCGGCCCGGTCAGCGTTGAGTCCATGGGCAGCTCAGATGCGGAAAGCTCAGCGGGCGAGCTCATGACAACTCCTTAGCGTTATTACATGTCCACCGAAGCGAGCAGATGACCGATCTCGACCTTGGAGAGGTTACGGACGGTGCCCTGCTTCTGCGAACCAATACGGATCGGGCCCATCTCGACGCGGACCAGGCGCTCAACCGGGTAGCCGACAGCGTCGAAGAGGCGGCGCACGATGCGGTTCTTACCGGAGTGGATGGTCACCTCAACGAGCACGTGGCCGGGGGTGGAGTCCACCAGCTTGAACTCGTCCACACGAGTCACGCCGTCTTCCAGGCGGATGCCCTTCTTCATGGCTGCGCCGACGCCGGGCTCCATCGGGCCGGGAACCTGCACCAGGTAGGTCTTGGGCACCTCGTAGGAGGGGTGGGTGAGGCGGTTCGCCAGTTCACCGTCGTTGGTCAGTAGCAGCAGACCCTCGGTTTCGACGTCCAGGCGGCCCACGTGGAACACGCGCTCGCTCATGGAGGAACGCAGGAAGTCAGAGATGCAGGGGCGACCTTCGGGGTCTTCCATGGTGGAGACCACGCCGGCGGGCTTGTTGAATGCCATGTAGACGAGCTTGTCGTTGGTCTGAACGGTCATGCCGTCCACCTGCACGGTCACCTTGGAGGGGTCCACGCGCACACCCAGCTCAGTCACGACTTCACCGTTGACGGTGACGCGACCTTCGGTAATCATTTCTTCGCAAACGCGGCGGGATGCCACACCGGCCTGAGCCAGCAGCTTCTGCAGGCGCACGCCGTCGTGATCGTAGAACTCGTAGTGATCTACCGGGGCGTTGCGGGGGCGGCGGGGGCGGTGCGGGCCAGCGTAGTTGCTGACGCGGTATTCGCCGCGCTCGTTTGCGAAGGCTTCGCCGGAGCGGTAGGGGCGGCCCGGTGCGCGGCGTTCGCGCTTGGGCAGTTCGGTGCCGCGGCCTCGGCCGGAACCTGCGCGGCCTGCGCCGAACTTCTTCTCGCCAAACTTCTTCTCGCCGAAGCCCTTTGCGCCGCCCTTGCCTGCGCCGCTCTTCGGTGCGCCGGGACGACCGCCGCGTGCGGATGCGCCCTTAGCGCCGGGCTTACCGCCCTGACCGGGACGACCGGCGCCGGGACGGCCACCGCGGGAGTTCTGGGAGCGACCGGATGCAGAGCGGCCGCCGCGGGAGGAGTTTCCATATGCCATGGTGTTCTTCTCTTTTCTGTCGTTGTAGTTCTTGTTAGTCTTTGTGCCCCGGCACCGAAGGCGCGGTGTGTGTCAGTGTCGGGGCGCTTATCCGGGTGGTTCTGCCGCTGGTTTTCAGCAGAACCGTTGAACGTTTCGTTATTGCCGTAACGGCTGTAGCTGGCGGGTTAGTCGTTACCTTCGGCGAGGACCGCCGCCTCCGTGTCATCGGGCAGGAAGGGCGCGAGCGCCGGCAGCTCCTCCAGGGAGTTCAACCCGAGCTTCGCCAGCAGCAGCTCCGTGGTTTCGTAGAGGGTCGCGCCGCTTCCGGCTTCACGACCAGCCTCACGAATCAGCTGCCGTTGGAGCAGCTGACGAATTGCCGAGTCCGCATTCACGCCTCGAATGGAGGCTACCCTCGCCCTGGTCACCGGCTGCTGGTAGGCAATCACGGCGAGCGTCTCGTAGGCGGGCTTGCTGAGGGTCGCGCTCTTGGAGCGGGTCACGAAGCGTGCCACCCAGGGGGCGAAGTCGTCGCGGGCGTAGAGCTTCCAGCCTCCTGCGATGTTCCGCAGCTGGAATCCGCGCGGTTCGGGTGCCACCCGGTTTTTGTCTTCTCCGTAGCCGCTTTCTTCGCCGTTGTACTCGCGGTACAGCTGGTCGAGCGCGTGCTCAACAGCTCGTTCGTTGACGATGAGAGCGGCGGAGAATTCTTTGACGCTCACGGGTGCTTCGGCAACGGCGAGGATCGCTTCGACGGCGCTTTTGACGCCGCCGGGGATTGCCTCGACCTTGGAGAATTCAGCTTCGGCATCGACCGCCACGCTGGGTGCGGTGGAGGGGCCTCCCGCCGGAATCTTTGCCGGTTTCGTTGCTGATTTCTGCGATTCCTCAGAGCTGTCGGAGTCCTCTACCGCTTCGGCGGTTTCAGCCTCCTCAGCTTCTTCGGCGACCTCGGCTTCTTCGGTCACCTCACCCAGAGGCGCTGCGGCTACCTCGTGCTCAGCAGGCTCAGCGTCCGCCTCAGCAGGCTTTGAGCTCTCAGCCTCTACAGGCGCAGGGCCAGCCTGTTCCGAATCCTCGTCTGCGTTCGGATCCCAGTAGCCCATGTTCACGATGGCAAGGTCGTCAGGGGTGAATTCACGGTCAAAGCGTGAGCCGTGACTACTCATAATCCTCCTCTACCGGTTCCTCGTTCACGTCGGGTGATTTGGATGATTCGGGCGATTCAGGCGCTCCACCGGTTTCGTGCGCGTCCTGAGTGTCTGTTTCTTTGCGAATCACGAACTGTGCAGCGCTCGCGCTCGCACGTACCCGAATGGTTCCGAGCGGTGCGTCCTGTTCTACGTGCAGGGCGCCTTCTTTGTAGAGCTCGAGCAGGGCGAGAAAACGAACCACCGCGATTTCTAGTTTGCCGGATCCTTGAACCAGTTTGGCGAAGCTCAGTTCCCGCGCCGCGGTATCGAGCAGGCTGTGCAGAATGTAGTGTTCTTCAGCCGCGATGGTGGTGAGCGGAACGTGCAGGTGCTCGTTGAGTTCTTCAACGATTTCTTCGGGTTCCGGTTCGGGCTCTTTGGGGGTTCGGCTCAGCGCTGCTGCGGCGATGCGGGCGAACTCTTCGGCACCTCCGGCAAAGACCAGCTCGGGTAACGCCTGGGCGAATCGTTCTTCGAGGGCTACCGCACGGGGGAACCGTTGCGCTTCTTGCGCCCAGCGTTCAGCAAAAATATCGGCGACTTCGCGGTAGGCGCGGTATTGCAGCAGACGGGCAAAGAGCAGGTCGCGTGCCTCCAGCAGTGCGACGTCCTCTTCGAGGGGTTCACGATGCTGCGGGAGCAGGCGTGCGGTCTTGAGTTCCAGCAGGGTTGCGGCGGTGACCAGAAATTCGCTGGCTTCGTCGAGTGCACGTTCGGTACCCTCGGCGTAGAGGGCGTGCAGGTATGCGAGGAACTCGTCGGTGACCTCTGCGAGCGCCACCTCGGTAATGTCGAGTTTGCGGCGCGAAATCAGGGTCAGTAGAAGATCAAAGGGACCCTCAAAATTACTGAGGGTGAGGGTGAAACCCGGGTTCTGCAGGCCGCGGCCCTCAGTCCGGGCGTTCGCGGCGGTGTCTGCGTTCGGTGTCGGTACCCTCACGGCAGCGACGTTCGTGGTCATAAACGACCTATTCTCCTTAAGTTTATTCTCCCCGGCTGTGCTGGTCCGGCTTTGTTGGCGCCGTCTCAGATGCGGCTTCTACTTTGCCTATTTTTGCGGCGTAAGCAGTGCGCGGGGTCTTTAGAATCCACACAATTATACGCCCTCTGCCGGTGTGATTCAAGGGTGAGAGTCACCTCAGCAGAGGGCGTATAGGTGGGGGCTTTAGCGTGCGCCGCCCTTGTAGATCAGTTCGCGTGCCACCTGGCGGTATGCTTCCGCGCCGGGGTGGCTGGAGGCGTAGCTGAGAATCGGCTCAGCGGACACCGATGCGTCCGGGAACTTCACGGTGCGCTTGATGACGGTGTCGAAGACCTTGTCGCCGAATGCGTCCACGATGCGTGCCAGAACTTCCTTGGAGTGGATGGTGCGGGCATCGAACATGGTGGCGAGTACGCCGGAGATTTCGAGGTCGGGGTTCAGGCGGTCCTGAACCTTCTCGATGGAGTCGACCAGCAGTGCGACGGCGCGCAGTGCGAAGAACTCACAAATCAGCGGAATGATGACGCCTTCGGAGGCGGTCAGTGCGTTGACGGTCAGCAGGCCCAGGGAGGGCTGGCAGTCGATGAGGATAACGTCGTATTCGTCGCGGACCTTGCGCAGTGCCGAGGCGAGAACCTGCTCGCGAGCCACTTCGTTGACCAGCTGAACTTCAGCTGCGGAGAGGTCAATGTTGGCGGGCAGCAGGTCGATGTTTTCCACGCCGGTGGGCAGGATGACGTCCTTGATATCAACCTTGCGGTCCATCATGACGTTGTAGACGGTCAGGTCCAGTTCGTGCGGGTTCGCGCCGAAACCTGCGGAGAGAGCACCCTGCGGGTCGAAGTCGACCAGCAGCACCTTACGGCCGCATTCTGCCAGTGCCGCGCCCAGGTTAATGGTGGAGGTGGTCTTACCCACGCCGCCCTTCTGATTCACCATAGAGATAATGCGGGCGGGACCGTGGCTGCTCAGCGGAGCCGGGTCGGGGTATACGCGCAGGGGTCGACCGGTGGGGCCGAGTTCTTGAGCCTGAGCTTCAGTCAATGGTTCACCTTCATCAATGAATTCGAAGTTTTAAAGTTTAAGCGTTGTCTATAAGGTTACCTCAAGAGCGGCTGTTCCGCGGTTTGACGGGGTTTTATCCCCGTTCGTGGGCACGCGGATGCGCCATGCGGTACACCTCCATGAGCCCCTCGGGCGTGACCTTGGTGTACACCTGCGTGGTGGCGATGGAGGCGTGCCCGAGCAGTTCTTGCACCACGCGAATATCGGCACCACCCTGCAGTAGGTGCGTTGCGAAGCTGTGGCGCATGGAATGCGGTGAGAAGTCAGCGCCGAGCCCGGCGGCTTCGGCGGCTTCTTTGAGGATGAGCCAGGCGCCTTGGCGTCCGAGTCTGCCACCGCGTCCGTTGACGAAGAGCGCGGCGGTACCTTTACCGTGCGCTACGAGGGAGGGGCGGGCACGCACCAGGTAGTCTTGGATTGCTTTTTGGGCGTAGCTTCCGATGGGTACGAGTCGTTCTTTGTTTCCTTTGCCGAAGAGTCGAACGTAGCCGGGCAGGGTAATCTGGTTGCCGTCTTCATCGGTGAGGGTTCCCTCGAAGTGTACGTCGTCGATATCGGCGTTGAGCATTTCGCTCACGCGCGCGCCGGTGGCGTAGAGGAATTCGAGTATGGCTCGGTTGCGTAGCCCGGTGGCGGTTTCGCGGTCGGGTACGGCGAGTAGCCGCTGGATGTCTTCTACACTGACTGCTTTGGGTAGGCGCTTAACGTTCTTGGGCGGGGTGACCGGTGCCGCCGGATCGGTGGGCACGATGAGCGCTGAGACCCAGAAGGCGTGTGCTCCGCGGACTGCCGCCATGGTGCGGGCGATGGAGTTCGGGCCCAAGGGTAGGGGCAGGCTCGGCACCCCTTCAGCGGTTGGCGTTTCTTTGTCTGGCTCCCCAGCTTTCGACTGCCCGGCACGCCCGTTTCCAGCGTGCCTGCTTCCTGTACCTCGCCCCGATTCGGAGGCGATTATCAGCGCCAGCGATTCTGCGGCTTCTTCCTGTACTTCCTGGGCTTCATGCGCGTTCTGGTTGTTCTTCTCCCCCGCGTCAAATCCGGCGACGAATCCAGCTAGGGGCACGGTGGGGGCGGCAAGTTCCCGCATGAAGGAACGCACCTGCGCGGTGGTGATGCGTTCGGGGTCGATGACGCCGAGGGTCGCCATGTAGGCGCTGTATCGTCGCAGGTCACGCGCGTAGGAGGCGATGGTGTGTTCGCTGCTTCCTCGCTCCACGCGCAGGTGGATGAGGTACTGGTCAATGGCTTTCTGTAGCGGGGTCTGCGCCTCCTGATGGGAAGAACCCAGCACAGAGGAACCGGCAGAAGAACCCAGAGTAGAAGAACCGGCAGAAGAGGGCACGCCAAGCAGACCCGCGCCGCGGGGTGTCTTGCTCGCCGTGCTTTTTGCCTGCTTCACGCTATCTCCTCTGTCGATTCTCTTGATAGGTTCTCTTGATATTCGGGTTTGCCGTAGGCGGGGCTACTCCCCCCTCTGTCCCCCCCCCCGCCTCCGCGTTCCGTGCTTAGTGGTTGCGGAAGTTCTCCGGCTTTTCGCGGCGCTGGCCCATGTAGGGGTGGAACTCCCAGCCGCCTTCGGCAGGGCGCAGGCCTTCAAAGTTGTTCTGCGCCGCCGCGTAGGTGGCGAGTACCGCCTGGATAGCGAGCGCGTTGTGGACCTTTCCGCCCAGTACCAGCTGCACTGCATCGGCGAGGGGCACCCAGCGGTAGGTCATTTCGGCTTCTTCTTCGGTGCGTTCGCTACGTTCTTCGGCAGGCAGCTCCGAGAGGTTGCGTGCCAGGTAGACGCGGCCTGCTTCGCTGGTTGCGCCGGGGCTGCTGAAGTAGTCGGTCAGAGCGTTCCAGGTG
>ERZ773233.252-NODE-252-length-39684-cov-33.691514_pt1 | contig 39684 bp, 23 predicted proteins | sample MGYA00580991_ERZ773233 | MGnify/ENA primary metagenome ERZ773233 (study PRJEB29015, sample SAMEA2738178) | human oral metagenome | biome: human oral; feature: human-associated habitat; material: saliva | place: China | collected 2161 ...
CTGACGATCCGGCTCACCGGGCGTGCGAATAGTCACCGGCATCGGAACCAGCACAAAATTACCGCGAGCGCTCAGGCGTTGCACCAGCTGCGGGTCGAGGGCGGCGGCGCTATCGGTCACCACGGCAATGCGGTTCTCTGCGTTGTTTTCTCGCTCCATATCCCGACCCTTCTTCCGGTTCGTCACTTCCGGTTCGTCAGCGCATGATTCGATGACGAACCCTCTCCTAGCGTTCCCTGAACATTATGGCACTCATCACTAGTGCAGTACAGCAAAGCCCCGCCGCGCCTCCGGCAGTTCCATAGAACGAACCAAAGCCACAGCGGGGCTTGTACTTTATCTAAGAAGTTTAGACTCTAGGAAGCTTAGATCACGATGTTCACGAGCTTAGGCGCACGCACAATCACCTTGCGGATCTCGGCGTCACCAATCGAACGCTGAACAGCGGCATCCGCCAGAGCCAGCTCCTGAAGCTCCTGCTCGGAAATATCCTTCGCAACCTCCAGGCGAGCCTTGACCTTGCCCTTAATCTGCACGATAGCGGTGACGGTGTCATCCACCAGCAGAGCCGGGTCACCTTCGGGGAAGCCCGCGGTCAGAACCGGGGTGTCGTGGCCGAGAGCGTGCCACATGTCCTCAGCAGTGTAGGGTGCGTACAGAGACAGCAGAATAGCGATTGTCTCAGCAGCCTTACGGACAGCCGGGTCAGCCGCACCAGCGCCGGAGTCAATAGCCTTACGGGTAGCGTTCACAAGCTCCATGGTCTTCGCAACAACCACGTTGAACTTGCCGTTATCCAGCAGGCCCTGAACCTCGTGCACGGTGCGAGCAATCAGCTTCTGCAGCTCCAGGTCACCGGTGGTTGCGTCCACGCCGGGTTCGCTGGTGACGTCCTGAGCCACACGCCATGCGCGAGCCAGGAACTTCTGCGAACCGGACGGGGAAACATCCGCCCAGTCCACGTCATCCTCGGGCGGGGACGCGAAAATCATGGTGGTGCGGATAGCGTCCACACCGAACTTGTCGAGCTGCTCGCCCAGGTTCACGCCGTTACCCAGCGACTTGGACATCGCCTTACCGCCGTTGAGCACCTGACCCTGGTTCATGAGCGCCTTGAACGGCTCATCGTGCTTGATCAGGCCCAGGTCGCGAACAACCTTGGTGAAGAAGCGTGCGTACAGCAGGTGCAGAATAGCGTGCTCCACACCGCCCACGTACATGTCGACGGCACCCCACTCGCTCATAGCCTGCGGGTCGAAAGGAGCCTTGTCGTAGTTCGGGGAAACGTAACGCAGGAAGTACCAGGAGGAATCCACGAAGGTGTCCATGGTGTCCGAGTCACGGCGAGCCTGCTTACCACACTCGGGGCAAGGCACAATCGCCCAGTCATCGGCAGCTGCAAGAGGCGACTGGCCCTTAGGAGCCAGCTGCTCACCGCGCAGGTTATCGGGCAGCAGCACCGGCAGCTGATCCTCAGGAACCAGAACCTCGCCACAATCCTCACAGTGAATCACGGGGATGGGGGTACCCCAGAAACGCTGGCGGGACAGCAGCCAGTCACGCAGACGGTAAATGACCTTACCCTCACCGGTGCCGGCAGCCTCAACCAGCTCAATAGCCTTAGCGAGCGCCTCAGCCTTCGGCAGGCCGGTCAGCTCACCGGAGTTGATGAGCACGCCGTCACCAGCTGCGGCAACACCGCTGGTAGCCGGGTCCTCAGCACCCTCAACGTCCAGGACCTTCACGATGGGCAGGTCGAACTTCAGGGCGAACTCAAGGTCGCGCTGGTCGTGCGCGGGCACAGCCATAATCGCGCCGGTACCGTAGTCAGCGAGCACGTAGTCAGAAGCCCATACGGGCAGCTTCGCGCCGGTCAGCGGGTTGATTGCGTAGCGGCCGGTGAACACGCCGGTCTTCTCGCGGTCGGAGGACTGGCGGTCAATATCGCTCAGTGCCTTAATGTCTTCGCGGTACTGTTCCAGGGCAGCCTTGTGCTCGGGTGCCACGATCTGCTCGGCGAATGCCGCATCCGCAGCAACCACGATAAAGGTTGCGCCGTACAGGGTGTCCGGGCGGGTGGTGAACACGGTGAAAGACTCAGCGGGCTGGTCCTCGGTTGCCTCAATCTCGAAGCGCACCTCAGCGCCCTCGGAGCGGCCAATCCAGTTGCGCTGCATGAGCAGAACGCGGTCGGGCCACTTGCCCTCCAACTGCTCCATATCGTCCAGCAACTGCTGTGCGTAATCAGTGATCTTGAAGTACCACTGGTTCAGCGACTTCTTCGTCACGGTAGTGCCGCAACGCTCACAGGCGCCGTTCACAACCTGCTCGTTCGCGAGCACGGTCTGGTCCTTGGGGCACCAGTTGACCATGGAGTCCTTACGGTACGCCAGGCCCTTCTTGTAGAACTGCTCGAACAGCCACTGAGTCCACTTGTAGTACTCCGGGTCCGAGGTGTGCAAGCGGCGGCTCCAGTCAGCGGCAATAGCGTAACGCTTGAAGGACTCAGCCTGAGTCTCAATGTTCTTGTACGTCCACTCCTTGGGGTGAGTGTCGTTCTTAATGGCTGCGTTCTCAGCGGGCAGGCCGAAGGAGTCCCAGCCAATCGGGTGCAGAACATCGTAGCCGCACTGCTTGAAGTAGCGGGCGTTCATATCACCAATAGCGAATGCCTCCGCGTGACCCATGTGAAGGTCACCGGAGGGGTACGGGAACATATCCAGCACATACTTGCGGCCCTTGGGGGCGTCACCGGTGGGCTGGAAAACCTTCGTTTCGTCCCAGTAGGGGCGCCACTTGGCTTCCATAGCGCGGAAGTCGTACGCATTTTCGTTGCGTTCGGTCTCTACCTGAGCAGACACAGCGATTCCTTAAATAAAGACAGGTTGATAAAAACTTAACCCTCCAAGTGTAACGCGAAACCCGCACCGCGCCAGAGTTGAGGCCGCCTCGACTACCAAATGGACGGCACCGCCCGCGCGATTACCCGCACGGCCGCCGATGCGTCAGGCGGGTTTCAGAGCCCTTTCAGGCTTCTCCCCTAGAATTAAGAACGGGACTTCGCCGTCCCAGTACCCAACCCGCGAAAGGTACCCATGACCTCCACCGTTACCCCGCACTCCCCCAACACCTCAGTTCTTGAGGGTGTGCCCGGCCCGCTCATTCCCGGCACACGCCACGACGCCCTCATCGGTGACGGCGCGCAGGCAGTCATGACCCGCTACTGGCAGTACGGCAAAGGCATGAACGACGGCACCTTCCCCGAAGGCTCCTACCCCGTACTGCTCGTGCACGGCTTCCGCGGCGACCACCACGGCCTGGAAATCATTGCGAACTACCTGCTGAAGCTCATCCCGAACGTCAGTATTATCAGCCCCGACCTGCCCGGCTTTGGCCGCTCCACAGACCTGCCCGAAAATGCCCAGGGCAAAAACACTCAGGGCGAAGACAATATCAACGCGTACGTGGCGTGGCTGAACAACTTTGTGAAGCACACCAACCCCGCCCGCGAGAACGCACAGCCCCTACCGCTGCACCTGATCGGCCACTCCTTCGGCTCCATCGTCACCAGCGCCTTCGCCGCCACACACCCGAACTCGCTCGCACTGCTCTCGCTCATCAACCCCATCAGCGAACCCGCCCTCGAAGGTAGCCAGCGCGTCGCCTCCCACCTCGCCTCCCTCTACTACCGCGCCGGCGCGGCACTACCCGAAAAAATCGGCTACCCGCTACTGCGTTCGCAGCTGATTACCCGCGCCTCCAGCGAAGTCATGATGCGCACCAAAGACAAGGCAATGCGCCGCTTCATCAACGGCCAGCACGCCGCCTACTTCGGCTCCTTCGGCTCCCGCCGCGGAGTGCTCAGCGCCTACGAAGCGTCCATTACGCACACCGCCGCCGAATACGCCGCCGCAATCCGGGTGCCGGTGCAGATGCTCGTCGCCGAAGACGACGACCTGGGCACCCCCGAAACGGCGCGTGCCATGTACGCGACGCTGACCTCCCGCAATCTACCCGTCTCTTCGTCCGGCGCCCGCGAGCGCCTGGACATGATCCCCGAAGTCGGGCACCTTATCCACTACGAAACCCCTCGCCGCGCCGCGGAACTCATCGCCGATTTCGCCGCCGGCCACTAAGGGAACGAACAGAAGGAACCAACATGAAACTCATGGTTGACGCCCGATACACCCGTATCGGCTTCCACGACGGCATCAGCCGCTACACCGCCTCCCTGCTGGACGCGCTCAAAACCCTTATCGACACCGGTGACGAAGCCGCCGCCGACCTCGACCTCACCATGATCATTAGCGACGAACGTCAGCTAGACATGCTGCCGGATCTGCCGCACGTGAAAATCTGCTCGCCCACCGGCCCGCTCGAACCGACCGCCTCGCTGCAGCTGAACAAGTACGCGCCGGACGTGGTGTTCTCCCCCATGCAGACCATCGGCTCCACCGGACGCAAGTTCAAGCTGATCCTCACCCTGCACGACCTGATCTACTATTCGCACCCGACCCCGCCCGGGTTCCTGCCCGCACCGGTGCGCGTGGGCTGGCGGCTCTTCCACAAGACCTACACCCCGCAGCGCTTTCTGCTCAATCACGGCGACGCGGTCGTGACGGTTTCTGAGTCGACCGCCTCGCTGATTCGTGAGCACGAACTGACCACTAAGCCGCTGTTCGTGGTGCCCAACGCCCCACAGCCCGGCAGCGTGGTCTCCCGTCAGACCGCGCTGGAACGTGCCACGACCCGCGAAGAGCAGCCCGTCAAGCACCTGGTGTACATGGGTTCGTTCATGCCGTACAAGAACGTTGAAACCCTGCTGCTGGCGATGCGTTCTCTACCGGATTACCGCCTGCACCTGCTGTCGAAGATGCCGCCGCAGCGTCTGGTGCAGCTCACCGACGAACGCCTCATCGGTGAGAACGTGGAGGTGCACAACGGCGTGAGCGATGAGGAGTACCAGCAGCTGCTCCGCCAGGCGCACGCCCTGGTGACCGCCTCCCGCGAGGAGGGTTACGGCCTGCCCGTGGTTGAGGCGCAGGCTGCCGGTTGCCCCGCGGTGATTAGTGACATCCCGATTTTCCGTGAGATTGCCCCGCACGCCGTGTTCGCGCCGGTTGATGGTGCCCCGGAGGCGCACGCCGCCGACTGGGTGAAGGCTATCCGTTCCCTGGAGGACACCGCCGTTCGCGAGCGCGTGATTATTGACGGCCTGTCGGATGTGCGCCGCTACTCCTGGCGCAACTCCGCACTCAAGCTGCTGGAGGTCGTGCACGGGCTCTAGGGCCTGCGTTGGGCAAAGAAATGCCGCCGCACTCCCCCGAAACTCGGGAGGGTGCGGCGGCATTCTTACTAGTCGTGCTTTAATGATTGGAAAATTTCATCCTAAAACGAAAATTAAAGACTCCCATTCCGAAATCACTTAACATCAATCGACAATATAGTATCGATAGCTGAAAGAACTATAATATCTGTCATGAAAAATATTAATATACATACTACCAACCAAAAAAGTACATCCCACACACGCCCCGTATTTCTGGGATTCTGGAATGAATCTCGAGTAGTTTCAGCAACCACCCTAATCCATAAAAATATTTTCAGAATTAGATAATTATATATTGCGACCAGCGGCAAGAATGCAAGAAATAGTTTTAGATTCATGTTGCCAGAAAATACGGTGACGAGCATAGTAATCAAGCAAGAAATAACCTCAATTATCACATCTTTTAAGGAATGAGTTTTTTTCTGCAGAATATCAGGGTTCCCGTATGCAGTTGATAATATATGTTGAACAACCCTCCTCCTCATATAGATATACTTTGATACATGCCGAGCCATGGACTTCACACCAATTTCACCAGCTGTAAAATAGCTCCGAATCGAATGGGCAAACGAACTGTTAGGAGTAATTGCCTTATCTGCCCTGTTTCCATAGTAAAATCCAGCAGAATTTCCTACCGGGTCCAAAAAATGAGAGTATTTAAAGAATTTTAGCCTACTATCACCAATAACATCAATGCTAATAACTTTCTCTATAAAAAATCCGATAGCAAGAAATATAATAAAAGATGCACCGTGAAAAATTATATTAAAAACCCGACTCGGTGTTTCAAATGGAATATAAGGATTTCGAATATTTGACCCAATATAAGAATCAAGTGTTTCACTTCCAGCAAGCAGAGGTAGAGACCTATAAAGATCAAGCACTAAACCTAGAACAGATATAGTGAATCCACCCAAAATAATAAATACCTGAAATGCCGCTCCAAAGGAAAGAAATATTGACTTTGCGATCGAATACTCGCCTTTTCTATCACTTGCTCTAAGAGAACCCATGAGAGACACGAGCCCAAGACCTCCACCAACCCCAATAAGCTGGACTTCCTTGCAGTTCATATTTGCGACGGTCCGTTTAAGAGATCTATACGTAAGATATTCACCCATAGAATGAGCAACAACAATAACCCTATCGCTCTCCTTCATTAAGTTTTTAATGCCTAACTCCACAGCCTGTAAATATTTAAATTCAGACCCTGTCCTAATATAATCAGCTGAATTGTTAACCTGTTCCCACATTGGCGCAACCAGAGGCTTAATTCTTTCCCACCCCAGGAAAGGAAAAAGAATAATGAGTGAAACAATTATACCTAGGATTACGATTGACACCCCTGTAGCTATCTTCCATAAGATTTCCACATTGCGCACTATAAATCCCAAAGTAACAATTATAAACACGAAAATTAAAACCCATTTTTTACGTTCCAACCATTTATCCCATTTTGACCATACAGTAAAAAATAGAAATATTGGTGCAAACAATAGTGCCGCACTAAAATAAAGAGTAAATCTGTCTTCTGGGGTAATTTTTTGAAAATTTGAAAAAATAAAAATTAGTTTATTCCCCAAAAACAAGAATAGGAAAACAGCACTCAAAGAAAATATAATATTGTGGATCCTAGATGAAACAATTCTCATCCCACAAAAATACAGGATTAGAAAAAAGCAGTTTATGGCATTTAAAACCCATTCTTGCACCTCAGAAAAACGCGTTCTTTTACCCTTTGCCCTTGCCAGATTTGAATATCTTTTATTCCAATTTGACTCTCGGAAAATTACATTCTTAATCGCATTTCCATCAGATATTTCACCGATTACTCCAACTGATTCATCTGAGAGTTTAGAAAGTTCTCTATATTTAAAACGCCCATTAGAATTAAATTCATCTCTGATTGATGGATATATCGCTTTAAATGTTTCACCTTTTTTCTGATCACCAATTCCATGTACGAAAAGGACGCCTAAATCATATTTTTTATTATTCTGATTGTTTTGTTTAGTTACCGCTTGAGATTTTTGATTGTTCTGCGCTACAGTATTTTCCCCTGTCGGGTTAAACAATTGCCCTTCAGCACTAACACCGGATTCTTTCGATGTCTCCTGGGGCCTTGATGAATCCTGTGACAACTCTTCTGTCATAGTCTTCCTCCTTGAAACTAGATGTACACGTGTCGTCATACAATGGCACCGACCTCCTGCGACCAGCCTCACTTATTACATTCGCACAAGGGCATAGCCCCTTATCAACACACGTTTAAAGACCGAAAAGAACCAGCTCTGCCACTGCAACACAAACAGAAATGCCGCCGCACTCCCCCGAAACTCGGGAGGGTGCGGCGGCACTCTCATATTCAATTTGTGGACGCAAAGCGGTACGCGTTCTACACAGGGGCGGCGAGGCTACACCTTCCGGAAGCGCCCTCAGGGTCCCCGACGCGAAGCGAGGGCGGGTTCCCTGCGTAGGCGCGGAGGAAGTGTGTAGCGAACCGCCACGGAAGCAAACCGGAGCAGAAATCCTTAGACCGTAGCAAAGCTACCGGTACGAGCCGCTTCCTTCGCAGCCAGCTCATCCGCGTGACCGTACGCGTAGAAAATCTTCGCGTCATCCAGCTCAGCAAAACGAGCCAGGTAACGGCACACCGCGCCACGCTGAGCCTTCGTCATCGAGGACAGCAGAACAGGATCCGGGTGAGTAATGCCGTTATCGCGGCTCGGTGCCGATTCGCCAAATTCCGGCTCGTAATCATAGGCAATATTGGTGAAACTCATCGGTGAGTACCTTTCCTTGGGGCGTTTCTGAGTGGAGCGCCGCAACAATGCAGGCACTGCCGGAGGTAACACCGCGAAAAGAACCTACGGAGATCACAGGAAGTCTCTTCGCAGTAGTGGTCGTGATACCTCTAAACTACCCAAGAGCCAATCAATGTTCAAGAACCATCAGGGAACGCCCCGATAGTGGACGCATCCCCGGTTGTCAGGAAGAAATCAGGGGCATCACAGCGGCGTATGCCCCCGAATTCCCAACCAAGCTAAAACCTGCCTAAAAGCCAGTCCGAAAAGCAGAAATGCTGCCGCACTCACACAGAGTGCAGCAGCATTTCTAAAAACTAACGATGCGGGCTACGCCATAGTTGTGTAGAGGCCGCGCTCGGCATCCTTACGAGCCAGCTCATAGGCGTGACCGTACGCGTAGAAAATCTTTGCGTCATCCAGCTCAGCGAAGCGCGCCAAGTAGCGGTAAACAGCTCCTCGTTCTGCGCTGGTCATGTCGGAAAGCAACACGGGGTCCGGGTGCATGACGCCGTAATTGTGTACAGAAGCAGACCCGCCGCATGCAGGTTCGTATGCGGGGGTGATCATAGTCTGAGTCACCAGTATTCATCTTTCGTTGGTGCGCACGGTTGTGAGGCATGCGCGAAGTTGAGTGATAGATACTGCCAACACCACCTCGACAAGCGCCGAAATAGTATCCGCAGTGCTGAATATATTACCGTGAATACGGAGACTACGCTAATTAGAATCAGCTAAACCCCAGCAAATCTTAGGTGCACACGAATGCATAAAAATTCTGGGGTGACCTTCCAACGGCACCGCCTAAGCGCCCTAAACTACAGCGCTCTGCCCTGCTTTACTCCCTACTTTTTCTCCCCTGCGAGGTTATGTTCCTCTGCATCCTCAGCGTCTTCATCCTCACCATCAAGACCCAGAAGGGCCGTCACCATCGGCAAAGGATTGAACTCGCTCAGCCGATCCGTACGGTCCACCTTGCGCATCATGAACGCACGCTGCAAACGCCTCTGGGTCCACGGCGAAAGCACCATCATCAGCAGCGCCTCCACCACAAAAATGCCGATCAGAACCCACAGCAGCAGATCCGAAGAACCCGCCTGCTCACGCAGCCGCTGAGCATCCGCCACCAGACGGTCGAAGTCCTCCGAATGCAGACGCGAGGTATCCAGCCCGTCAACGCGGACAAGCTCACCGGCGACGCCACACTCAGCAGCACCGACAGCATCAGCAGAAGCACCGCATACAGCCCGTAATGCATCGTGCGCATCAGCTTCTTCACGCGCGCAAAACCGCGGTTCAGTTCCATACCAATATCGGTGAAAGCCGCCGCCTTCTGCGCCTGCTCACCCGCCGGCATCATGTGCGGCACCAGGCGGTGCGAAAGCATCAACGGCACCGGTGAACACGCATCAAAATACTGCATGTGGCTATTCACCGACGGGCCCGGCAGGGTCACAAAGCTGACATCCACACCGGCGGGCTGAGTAATATTCGACCTGCCGATACTGTCTCCACGAGCGGAAATCTCGCACCGGTCAGCCACATCAAGGCCCTGCAGCATCGGCGCGTAGGCGCGCACATACAGGTGGCAGGCGCTACGCACCGACATCATGAGCACCAGAATCAGCACGCCCCAAAACGCCACGGAGGCGGCGGTCAGCTCGGGGACAGCGCCCTCAACACGCAGCTGAGCCAGCAGCAGCATGAACACCGCGTACAGCATGAAAACGCCGTGCACGAAGAGCACCGGAATCAGCCACTTCACGTAGGCGCGCGTGCCGTATGGGTTCACCAGGCGAGCATCCGCCAGACGCACATCAGCCCGACTCTTCGCGGAGGAAGTTGCAGAGATTTTTGCGGAGGTGCTTTCCCGGCTTTCCTCAGCGTTTTCCCCGGCGCTCTTGCGGGCAATACGCGCCCGCCCCTTCAAAGTACCCGGCACGCTCGCGACCAGGGGTACCACACTCAACGCCAGCGGCACCAGCATCGCATGATGCAGCAGCGAACGGTACGGGCTTGCCAGCAGGGACGCCTCCACCAGCCACGAGAACGCCGCGATCACGCTCACCCACAGCAGCATGGCGCGGTTACGGTAGCCGCCCGCGGCATCCAAAGACTCCGGGATGTCGTTGCGGTCACTAGCGATAATGCTAATCGGGACCACGCCGCTACCCAGGCCGTAGAAGAAACGAATCGGCTTCTTACCCGCCGCCGCACGACGACGCAGCAGCTCATAGCCCAAATATCCGCCCTGCGAATGGGCAATAATACCCACCGCATCGCTACGGGAACTCAAATCGTCCAGCTGACGATCCAGACGCTCATAAATACGCTCCAAATCGCGCGACTCCGGGCTGGTCGCCGTCTGAATCAGCTGCGTAGGAATAGCCTTCACCAGCACCCACAGCTCACGGGCACGACGGGCCAAAACCCAGCCCACAATACCCAGGCCGAGCACCGCCGCAAGACCCGTAAACGCACCCTGCGCAGTGCCCAGGGACGCCACAAAAGCATCGCGGAAGGTCATCACAGCCATCGCCGCCAGCACCAGCCACAGCGCCACGTTCATGAACCGAGCAGTAGAACGCAATAGGTGCCCGGCACGCTCACGCCAGGTCACGCCGGGGCGCTCATAGTAGAAGCAGAACATCAAAAACAGCGGCAAAACCGACGCCAACCAGGGCAAATGCTCCTTCAACGGGCGGTAATGCCTGGGTCGCCAGAAGCCCTCCTGAAAGAGGAGGCTACGGCGAGTGACCGTGCGAACCGGGCGCGGCTTCGGCTGAGGTAGTCGCGGAAATTCAAGATTGGGCAGCTCGATGTTCGGGAAATCGATGTTCGGGAGCTCTACCTTGGGAAGCTCAATTTTTGGCAGATCAATCTTAGGGAGTTCCACCTTGGACAGGTCAACCTTGGGCAGTTCTACCTTTGGAAGTTCAACCTTGGGCAACTCAAAACTGGAGAGATTAAAACCGACACCCTCCGGCGCGGGCAGCTCCTCGACCGGGTCAGCGGGGTACTCCGTGCGCTCAATCGTCAACGAATACGTCAGCTCGCTGTGGTGGCTCAGCGGGTTCACCTCGGCGGCAGGCGGGAGGGTATCGCCGTCAGGAATCACCTCAACACGAACCCGCGCAGAAGCCTCCGCATCGGGGTTCTCTTCAGAGGGGGCGGCAGAGGAAAGGGCAGCAGAATCCGCGCCCGTATTCAGCGCCAACAAAGTCTGCACGCTATGCGCCACCGGCTTGCCAAAATACGCGAGCGTCTCGCCGTGATTCTGGTAGCCGATGCCGTGAATCAGCAGCACCGCCGCATCATGGTGCTTGCCCTTACGGTGCAGGGCACTCTTCGGATGCGCAGAAGCATACTCAGCCAGCCGCCGCTGCTCACCGTCAGGCAGCGCACTACCCTTCAGCAGATGAGGCACCTTAGACATGCCTCTCACCTCCTCGCCTCTGCGCACAACGCGCCCGCAAACCCGCGTGCTCAACGCCCAACCCGGGGCAAAAACCGCCCCTGACTAGAACACTACAGCACGACTAGAAAATCACAGCACATCCAGGCCGTCACAACGAATCTGAACCGGCCGCTCCCCCACGTTCTTCTTCAACGCCGCAATCGTTGCACGCGTCGCACGCAACTCGCGGGTCACCTGCCGAGCAATGCCGTACGAGAAGAACATCAGGGTACGCCAATCGCCCTGAACCGGCGCCTCCTCAGAATCCTCCACAAGAGACTCCGACCAGGCAAAATACCCCTGATCCAGAGGAACCGGACCCACAATACGCAATTGCTCACGCACCCGCTCCGGCAACGCAGAAGAGCCCAAGAACTCCTCCATGAAGGCGCGAACATCCGCCTCCGCACCGGTCACCGCAGCCGTACGAACCGCCGGAGGCAGACCCGTCTGAGCGCGCTCCTCCAGCTCCTGGCGAGCAAACCACGCCGGATCCCAACGCACCAGCGCCTGCTCCACCGGCGACGGCGAAGCAGTTGTCACCACCGTACCCTCAAGAGCCGCCGGACGAACCAACGCCGCCGCATTCAACCAGCGACGCAACGCCGCCTCCGGAGCACGCAACGAATCAAAACGAAGCATCTTATCGGCATCCAGAAGAAGCGCCGCCGCATAGCCGCCAAAAGCCACCGGCTCAGCACCCGGAGTCGCTACCACCAACGCAGGCTCAGGCCCAACCGACGCCCGCACATGGTCACCCGCCGAAGAAATCACCGGAACATTCGGGAACGCACGACCCAGCTCCTCAGCCGTACGAGTCGCACCCGCCGCCGAATAACGCCAATGCGTAAAACCACACTCAGAACAACGCCACTGCTGCGCCAAATGACCGCACCACGAACACGACGGAACCGACGAGCCCGAAGCCACCGACAGGGGCCCACTACACTCGCCACAACGCGCCGGCATGCGGCAACGCTCACACGAAAACGACGGAATATAACCGCTACGCGCCACCTGCACCAACACAGGGCCACGCACCAACGCCCGACGAGCATGCTCAAACGCCAGATGCGGAATACGCGCCATCGCCGCCAACGGGTCACGCGCCAACTCAAACTCCGAGCCCGTCGAAAAAATACGCGGCGAATAATCACGCACCAGCGCACGCGGCGCACGCACATGAGACGCCCAGCGGGTACGCACCAGACGCGCCGCCTCACTACTCATGCTGAACCCTGCAAACAGCGCCGCAGTATTCTCAGCCGAAGCACGCAGAAGCAACACATCACGGGCATGACAATACGGGGCGCGCTGCTCCACCAGCGAAGAATCGCCGTCATCCCAGCACACTACCAGGCCCAGGTTCGCCACCGGCGCGTAAGCTGCCGCGCGGGTACCAATCACCACCGGAACCCGGCCCAAACGCGCCTTCACAAACCCGTGATAGCGAGTATGCGGAGTCGAATCAGAACTCAAACGCACAAACGAGTCGGCGGGCAGACGCTCGGCGAGCGCCGCCTCCAGAAGATCCAGGTTCTTAGCGGTCGGAACCACCGCAATAGCGCCGCGACCACTTGTTGCGGCCGTCGCGAGTGCGGTCGCTACAACATCCGCCCACGTGTGCTCCAGGTGGCCGGGAAGAACCGTCATCACGGCGCGGGTCGCGGCACCGGCGGCAACATCCTCAATGAACTCCGCACCGTTCTCGTAATCGGAGAAGACGGAGGCGGCATCCGGCGCGTCCGGGTTCAGCGCAGGTGGGTCCAGCACGAAGGGCGCGGGCGCGCCGGGGGTGGCGAGCCAAGCGTACGGGTCGGCATGAGTGGAGGCATCGGAGGGGGCAGCAGACTCGGGAACCGCATGCCCGAGAGCCGCGTGCTCAGATTCCACATGTTCAGATTCCGGGGCAGAATCACCCAAATACGCTGACTCGTAACCCGGCAGAAGAGGCGCGTACTTCTTATCCAGCGCGGCAATGCGCGGCGGCACCGCCAGACGCAGCACGTTCGCCACCGTGGAGGCGTAACGGTCAGCAAGCGCCTCGGCAAGCGCAAAAATTTCGGGCGCAACAGACGGCACCCGCGACAGCACCGACTTAATCGGCAGCAGTGAGGTGCGCGTCCAATCGGTTGTGGCGGCGCGCTCCTCAATGTAACCGGTCAGCTCGTGACCGTTGAACAGCACGCGCACGCGGGCGCCGGGCACCGCATCCTCACTCAGCTCGGCGGGCACGCGGTAATCAAACGTGCGGTCCACCTGGGGCAGGGTGCTATCCACGCGCACACGCGCCACAGGGTTTGGCACGCCGCTCGCCTCCAGCTCGGCGGCAACATTCACCGGCTCCGGGGTAGCCGGAATCAGGGCATCACGAAGAGCAGGAAATCCCTGCAACAGGTCAAGCTGTTGCAGGGATTCCTGCTGGGCACCCAACGGTGCCGAAGAGTTCGATTCAGAACTACTCTGAGTCACCCGAATCAGCGTGCTCCTCTACCCTGACAGATATTAGGAAGAGGACACTGCCGAACGCAGTGCATCCACGCGGTTCAGGCGCTCCCAGGTGAATTCCGGCTCGGTACGACCGAAGTGGCCGTGAGCTGCGGTCTTCTTGTAGATCGGGCGGCGCAGATCCAGTTCGTTAATGATTGCCAGCGGGCGCAGGTCGAAGACCTCACGCACAGCCTTCTCAATCTTGATCGGGTCGACCTTCTCGGTGCCGAAGGTTTCAACGTACAGACCGACCGGCGCTGCCTGGCCGATAGCGTACGCAACCTGAACCTCGGCGCGGTCAGCCAGACCGGCACCCACAATGTTCTTCGCAACCCAACGCATTGCGTACGCTGCGGAACGGTCCACCTTCGACGGGTCCTTACCGGAGAACGCGCCACCACCGTGACGAGCCGAACCGCCGTAGGTGTCCACAATAATCTTGCGGCCGGTCAGGCCCGCGTCACCCACGGGACCGCCCTGAACGAAGCGGCCAGCGGGGTTCACAATGAACTTAGCGTTGGAAGAATCCAGATCGACGCTACCCAGAACCGGTGCGATCACGTGCTTCTCAATGTCTGCACGCAGGTCAGCCAGGTCGTAGCTTGCGGTGTGCTGGCTCGAAACAACCACGGTGTCCACGGAGACGGGGACGTTGTTCGAATCGTAGCCGAGGGTCACCTGAGTCTTGCCGTCGGGGCGCAGCTCGGTCAGCAGGCCGTCCTTGCGGACCTTGGTCAGACGCTCAGAGAGGCGGTGCGCCAGCCAAATCGGGGCGGGCATCAGCACGTTTGTCTCGTTGGATGCGTAACCGAACATGATGCCCTGGTCGCCCGCACCCTGGCGGTCGTACTCGTCAGCAGCGATGCCCTGACGAACCTCGAGGGACTCGTACACGCCGGCGTTAATGTCCGGGGACTGCTCGCCAATGGAGACAGACACGCCGCAGAACTCGCCGTCGAAGCCGCGGGTAGAGGAATCGTAGCCGATACCCAGAATGGTCTCGCGCACGATGGAGGGGATTTCGACGTAGCTGGAGGTGGTCACCTCACCGGCAACATGCACCTGACCGGTGGTCACCATGGTCTCCACAGCAACGTTCGCTGCGGGGTCCTGGGCGATGATGCCGTCAAGGATGGCGTCAGAAATCTGGTCACAAATCTTATCGGGGTGGCCTTCAGTCACCGACTCGCTGGTGAATAGGCGCAGATGGTTAGTACTCACGGTTTCCACTCTACTGGTTGAGGGCGCGCGAACATAGCGCGCTCGTAATGATGACGGTTTCCTTCAATTATGACACGTTTGTTAAGCGCTATTACGAGGCGGGGCGCTGCGTTCATACCCCGGGCGGGCTTTCACGCGGCGCCACCGGATGCTTAGGACAGCGCCGCTTAGGTCAGCGCCGCCAGAATCTTCTGAGCCAACGCCGGACCAATACCCGGCACCGCCGTCAATTCCTCGGCACTCGCCTGCTTAATCTGAGCCACCGACCCGAAGTGCTTAATCAGCGCGGCACGTTTCACCTCGCCCAGACCGGGCACCTCATCCAGGGCGGAGGCGACCATCGCCTTACCGCGCTTAGAACGGTGAAAAGTAATGGCGAAACGGTGCGCCTCGTCGCGGATGCGCTGCACCAGGTACAGCGCCTGCGAGGTGCGCGGCAGCACGACCGGGTAGTCGTCGTCCGGCAGCCACAGTTCCTCCAGGCGTTTAGCGATGCCGGCAACGTACACATCCGTAATGCCCAGGTCGCTCAGCGCGGCGGAGGCGGCAGCCACCTGAGGCGGGCCGCCGTCCACGATCACAAGGTTCGGCGGGTAGGCGAACTTCGCAGGCTCGGGCGTGGAGGCGTCAATCTCACCGGAGTGCACGGGCGCGGCTTCGCGTTCTGCCTGCTGCGCCAGGTGCCTCTTGAAGCGGCGCGTGATGACGTCGTACATGCTTGCGGTATCGTCACGCGCGGCGTCGCCGGTAATGCTGTAGGTGCGGTAGGCGTTCTTCGCGGGCATACCGTCCTCAAAGACGACCATGGACGCAACCACGTTCGTGCCCTGCACATGCGAAATGTCGTAGCACTCGATGCGCAGCAGCGGGTCGGGCAGTTCGAGCGCCTCCTGCAGCTCCACGAGGGAGGCGCTACGGGTGGTCAAATCACCGGCACGGCGGCTCTTGTGCAGGGTCAGCGACTGGCGCGCATTCTCGGCAACCGTCTTCATGAGTTCTGCCTTGTCGCCGCGCTGCGGGACGCTAATTTCCACGGGGCCACCGCGCACCTCCGCCAGCCAGGACGCCAGCTGCTCCTTATTCTCAGGCTCCACCGGCACGAGTACGGAGCGCGGAATATCGTAGCTGTTCAGGCTCTTCTCGGCGTCCTTCTGGGAGGCGAGGCTCGCCGCAATATCGCTGTACACCTGCGCGATCAGCTGCTCAATGAGCTGCGCGTCGGTGCTGTCGTTGACCTTCTCCACGATCCAGCCGCGCTGGCCGCGGATCCTGCCGCCGCGCACAAAGAACACCTGCACGGACGCCTCCAGATCGTCCTCAGCGTAGGCGAACAGGTCGGCGTCCACGGTCGCGCCGAGCACCACGGCGTTACGCTCAAACGCCTTAGTCAGCGCGGCAATATCGTCGCGAAGAATCGCGGCGCGCTCAAAATCCATATCAGCTGCAGCGGATTTCATTTCCGCGGTCAACTGGGCAATATGCTTCTCAGCACCACCCGCCATAAACCGGGTCAGCCCGCGCGCCAACTCGCGGTGCTCCTCGGCGCTAATCTTGCCCACGCACGGCGCCACGCACTTATCGATATAGCCGAGCAGGCACGGGCGGCCACTATTCTTCGCGCGGTTAAACACGCCGTTCGTGCAGGTGCGCACCGGGAACACGCGCAACAGCGCATCCAAGGTTTCACGAATCGCCCACGCCTGCGAATACGGGCCAAAATAGCGCACGCCCTTACGGCGTTCGCCGCGCGTCACCATCGCACGCGGATACACGTCATTGACCGTAATCGCCAGGTACGGGTACGACTTATCGTCACGGAAGGCAATGTTGAACCGCGGCGAAAACTCCTTAATCCAGGTGTATTCGAGCTGCAGGGATTCCATCTCGCTCGCCACCACGGTCCACTCCACGCTCGCCGCCGTATGCACCATCGCGTAGGTCTTCGGGCTCAGCGTCTGCGGGGACGCAAAATAGCTGTTGAGGCGGTTGCGCAGGTTCTTCGCCTTACCCACGTAGATGACGCGGCCGTCGGCATCGCGGAAACGGTAAACGCCCGGGTCGGTGGGGATTTCGCCGGGGGCGGGGCGGTAGCTGGAAGGCTCTGCCATGGGTACTTTCTCCTCGGGCGCGGGCGGATAGACGACAAACCGCGCATCCTGCACCAATCTTCCCCGAAGCGCGGGGGTCGGTGCGTGAATGCGCGGTTTAAGTCTACGCGGTACAGGCGGCGCGTGCCCTAGCCTGCGTCACGTGCGGCTGAGGGCGAAACGTTGTATTCGTGCTTTCGCGCCTGGCCGGACAGCTGAGCAATCTCATCCATGATCGCGTCGGTGGTAACGCGGCGCTGCTTGCCGGTCATCTTCTCGCCGGTCTTCTCAAAGTAGAGCGGCTTGCCCACACGAATCGTGAAGCGGCGCGGGTAAATCATGTTCGAGCCGGGCTTCTGCAGGCGGTCGGTACCGATCAGACCGACCGGAACCACGGGCGCGCCGGTCATGTGCGACAGCCACGCCACACCAATCTTGCCGCGGTACAGGTAGCCGTCGCGGGAGCGGGTGCCCTCGGGGTAAATGCCGAAGACCTTACCCTCCTGCAGTTTCTCCAGGGCGATGTCGAGTGCCTTGAGCGATTCGGAACGGTCGGAGCGGTTCACGGGAATGATGTCCACGGCTTCGAAGAATGCCTTCATCATCTTGCCGCGCGGGCCGGGGGTGTTCACGTACTCAGCCTTGGCGAGGAACGCCACGCGGCGCGGCATCATGGCGGAAATAATGATGGAGTCCAGGAAGGACAGGTGGTTGGAGGCGACAATCACCGGGCCGGTGGCGGGGAAGTTTTCGAGTCCGGTCACGCGGGCGCGGAAGACGGTGCGTAGGATTCCGGTGACTGCTTTCTGGGTGGTTTTGTAGAGAAGCACGTGAACTCTCCTGAGGTGCCGATAGATTGCGGGCTGTGGCGGCGGTCCGCCGTGGATGCGGGGTGAGTGACCCCTTCGGACGGTGCGCCGTGCGGGTGTACAGAATCTGTACTGAAAAAATTTGTACTGTGTTTAGTAGTACCGGGTTTTATTATTCCACACCCGAGTGTAGGCACGTGAGGGGTGCCGCGCTCCCCTTCCACATGCTGGGATGCGCCTGCCTGCATCCCTTCCGCGCCGGAACACCCTGGAATACCCTGGAACACCGAAACCTTCGCCTCCCCCTCCGTTACAGGCGGTGAGGCAGCGCAGGGCGGCAGTGCGAAAGCTAAGGGTTCAACCTCAACGTAATATTTCAGGTTTTCCGCCGTGTGATTGCAGATTTTCCAGAAAAGTAGCCGCGTCACATTGTGACGCTACGTCAGCAAAGTTTCGTAAATGCGTATTTAATATGCAAGAATAAAAGGCAGGGTGGGCTGTCGCACCTCCCTCAAGGACGATTCACCCCGAACATAGTGAGCCGCCCCTCCAGCGGATGTGCGTCGGAGCCACTCCACATACAAATTCCACGCACACTGGAGACATACACTATGGCTACAAAACCCGTCTCGCGTGCGCAGGCAGCAAAGATTGCCCGCCGCTCAGACACGGTCGGTGCCTATGCCGGAAAAGGCTGGGTACAGGCTGTTGCGTTTGTGATGCTCCTGGGCTTCACCATCATGGCAGTCCTTGCAATGCGCACCTACGCACTCTCCATGCCGCTCCCCGACAAAATTGTCGGCAATGACGGCAAAGTCATCGCGACCCAAGAACAGATTCTGCACGGTCAGGAACTGTTCCAGGGACGCGGCCTGCAGCAGTACGGATCCGTGCTCGGCCACGGCGCCTACCTCGGCCCCGACTACACTGCAGAATACCTGCGCCTGACCACCGATGCCGCCGTCAAGGAGTACCGTGAGCAGGGCAAGCAGGACCCCCGCGAACTCGTCAAGAACGAGTGGCGCAAGGAGAACAAGTACGACGAGCACACCAAGACTATCACCTGGTCCGCTGGTGAAACCAAGGGCTACCAGCTCATGCTCAAGCACTACCGCGACACCCTGATGAAGGGTGACACCTCGCAGGGCCTGTTCCCCGACGCCATTAAGAACGACGAAGAACTGCACGACCTCGTCGCATTCTTCGGCTGGACCGCATGGGCATCGGCGGCAGACCGCCCCGACCAGCCCTACTCCTACACCAACAACTGGCCCTCCGAACCCAACGTGGACAACAAGCCCACCGCGGATCTGATGGTCTGGTCGGCACTCTCCCTGATTGCCCTCATCGGTGGTACCGGTCTGATGTTCGCCATCTACGGCCGCTGGTCCCGCGCTATCGGCTGGCACGCGGAAGAGGCACCCGTCCTCGACTTCCGTCAGCCCGACGAAGTTCGCCTGACCCCCTCGCAGAAGGCAGCCTGCCTGCTCTTCGCAACGATCCTGGTGCTGTTCCTCCTGCAGGCTCTGGTGGGTGCACTCACCGAGCACTACCGTGAAGAACTCACCGGCTTCTTCGGTATCGATATGGGCCAGCTGTTGCCCTACACGGTATCTCGAACCTGGCACCTTCAGCTCTCCCTCTTCTGGACCGCAGGCGCGTTCCTGGCGGGCGGTATCTTCATCGCCCCGCTGATTACCCGCCGCGAACCCAAGAAGCAGGGTCTGCTCACCTACGTTCTCATCGGCGCTGTGGTCTTCGTGGTCCTCGGCTCGCTGCTGAACGAATGGTTCTCTCAGAAGGGCCTCATCCCCAAGGAACTCACCGGCTTCTTCTCGCAGCAGTGGGAGTTCCTGGACCTGCCGCGATTCTTCCAGATCCTGCTCACCGCGGGTATGTTCATCTGGATCGTCATCGTCTGGCGTACCCTCTCCGCTCGCCTGAAGGGCTCGAAGAAGACCTCCCTGCCGTGGCTGTTCCTCTTCTCCGGCCTGGCCATCCCCATGTTCTACGCGGTCGGCCTGCTCGCAGGTCAGCGTACCCACGTGACCGTCGCCGAATTCTGGCGATTCTGGGTGGTTCACCTCTGGGTGGAGGACTTCCTCGAACTGTTCACCACCGTCATGGTGGCGTACATCTTCGTGCTGCTCGGCGTGGTTCGCGAGCGCATCGCTATCTCCATCATCATGATGGACGCCGTGCTCTACTCCGTCGGTGGTGTGATCGGTACTCTGCACCACACCTACTTCGTCGGTACCCCCTCCGAGCAGATGGCATTCGGTGCGTTCTTCTCGGCTGCTGAGGTTATTCCGCTGACCTTCCTGACCGTTGAGGCGTGGGGCTTCATGCAGCTGGGTGCTCGCCAGTACTCCAACCGCACCAAGCCTTTCCCGCACCGTTGGGCTGTCATGTTCCTGATTGCTGTGGGCTTCTGGAACTTCCTCGGCGCTGGTGTGTTCGGCTTCCTGATTAACCTGCCGATCGTGTCCTACTTCGAGATTGGTACCGCACTGACCGCAAACCACGCACACGCCTCCATGATGGGTGTGTACGGTATGCTCGCGATCGCGTTCGCGGTGTTTGGTCTGCGCTACCTGATTCCCGAGGACAAGTGGCCTGAGAAGGGTCTGAAGTTCTCCTTCTGGACTCTGAACATTGGTCTGCTGTGGATGTCCTTCATCTCGCTGCTGCCGCTGGGTATTGCTCAGCTTTACAAGTCCGTGGGTGAGGGCTACTACGAGGCTCGTTCCTTCGCGTTCATTCACGACGGTGCTTCCGCCGTGATGGGTTGGATGCGTATGCCCGGTGACGTGATCTTCCTGGTCGGCATCATCCCGCTGATCAAGCTGGCTCTGCTGGCTCTCCAGGCCATCTTCTCGAAGAAGGGCAAGGAGACCGTCCTTGAGCTGCCCGAGCCGCCGCTGTACGAGGTGGTTGAGGACGCTCGCATCGCAGAGTTTGCCGGCGCGAAGGCTGCCGAGGAGCTGCCCGAGCAGACCAGCCCCTACCGTAGCGATCGTCGAGGCTAATCATGCCTGAGCAGATTGCTGGAGTTTCTTTCCTCGTGTGGCTGGCCTGCGTGTACGCGCTCGGCCTGGTCGCCGTGGGTTGGGGCTTCGATATTCTCGCTAAGCGCACCAGTCAGCGCATGGTGGCGGCGCGAACCTTCGGGTTCACCTACCACGAAGAGAGCGACGCGTGGCTCTGCCCCGAAGACCAGTGGCTGTGGGCTACTGCCTTCGACTCGGATAACCGAGTGATGCGTTACCGCGCCAAGCCCAGCGTGTGCAACACCTGCCCAATCAAGGACAGCTGCACCGTCTCAGCGAACGGCCGCGAGCTCACCCGTGAAGTGGACGAATGGCCCTACTCCGAGTCGGGTCGTTTCCACCGCGGGCTGGCGGTTGCCGTATCGCTGCTGGGTGTGGTCACCCTGATTGGTGCCGCCATCGTCTGGCACTCCCCGCTGGAGCTTCTGGTGGAGGGTGCCGCCGCGGTGGTCTGCCTGTCGCTGACCTACCCGCTGGCTGTGAAGCTCATGCGTTCCCCCGCGAACTTCGAGAACGATCCGAAGCATATTCACGCATCCACCGCTGATGAGTCGGTGAACGTGAAGATGGATCGTTTCGCGGCGAAGTGGGGTGGCGTTTCGAATGAGCGTAAGCGCCGTACCGATCAGGCACGCAAGCAGATGATTGCGGATGCAACCCTGCCGGTTCGTACCTCCGTCCTCGACCCGGACCGCCCCGCATGGAGTGGTACCGGCACCTCGGTTAAGCGACTGCACAAGACCACGAACGAGGTCTTGCAGGAGCAGAACCTGGCTGAGGTTGAGGCCGCGGAGGAAATGGCGAAGAAATAGCGCTGCATAGGTTTTTCCGTTCCGGCGGCTGACCGGCTGGCTGGTCCCGTCTGTTAGCTTCGGTGGCTACCCCGTGTGGATTTCTCTTGTGAGTTTCCCTGCGGGGTGCCGCCGGGGCGCCGTCCCGCCGCGACGTGCGCCGGGACGGAGAATTCCCCTCCCTCAACTCCCCCACACACAGCCCGGTACCGGGCAACCCCTACTACACACCCCTACTACCTGCACCGTATGAGGCGCGGGCAGGTGGGCACACATACCGTCCTCCCCCAATACTTGTGAAGGAAAACCATGGATCCCGTCACTTTGGCAACTATCCTCATCCCAGTTGCCGTCATTGTTCTTTTTATTCTGATTCGTATGTTCCGCGTCATCCCCGAATACGAGCGTGGCATCTCCTTCCGCTTCGGTCACCTGCGTTCGGAGCTGAAGCCCGGCCTGAACGTCGTCTTCCCCCTCGTTGACTCCCTGCAGCGCGTTGATATGCGTGTCATCACCCTGACCATTCCCCCGCAGGAAGTCATCACCAAGGACAACGTTCCCGCCCGCGTGAACGCCGTGGTCCTCTTCCGTGTGACCAACGCCAAGAACGCCGTGCTTGAGGTTGAGAACTACCCGATTGCCACCAGCCAGATCGCGCAGACCACCCTGCGTTCCCTGCTCGGTCGCGTTGACCTGGACACCCTGCTCGCACACCGCGAGGACCTGAACGAGGACCTGCGTTCCATCATCGGTTCCCGCACCGAGCCGTGGGGTATTCAGGTGGAGCTCGTCGAAATTAAGGACGTTGAGATTCCCGAGGCTATGCAGCGCGCCATGGCTCGCGAGGCTGAGGCTGAGCGTGAGCGCCGCGCAAAGATCATTTCGGCACGCGGTGAGCTTGAGGCTTCGAGCGAGCTGAAGGAAGCATCCGACATTCTGAGCCAGTCCCCCGCCTCCCTGCAGCTGCGTTACCTGCAGACCCTGCTGGAGCTGGGCGCCGACCAGAACTCGACCGTGGTCTTCCCGCTGCCCATGGACGTGATTGGCCCGCTCATGGGTGCGCTCAAGGGCGAGAGCAAGTAGGCTACTCCCCTTCCCTGATGTACTAGCCTGAAGTACCCGCCGCGGCGGCTGACCCGCAGCGGTGAACATAGAAATATCCCGTGCAGATGAGAGTATCTGCACGGGATATTTCTATGCGGGATTCATACGCAAAACGCTTTCAAGCCGAATGCTTTCAAACGGAGCCCCCAGAAGAAAACCCGGGAGGAAAACCCGGGAAGGAAGGCGTTTGGCCCGCCGCGGGGGTTGGATGAGGTGGTTGCGACGGGCCAAACTTTCCTAGGTCGGCTACACACCGTAGAGGTGCGGGCGCGGCAGGTACATCAGCCGGTTGGGTGAGGGGCCGGAATCCTACCGCAAACGGTTTTCACCGACGCCTTAAGCATAACCGGCACACACCCCGAACCGGCGGCAGTCTGAGTGAAGCATCAATCACCCATCTCACGCCATGCCGGGGCGGTATTCAGCCCAGAATCGGCGCCTAAAACATCGGTACCTCAAGCACCGGCGAGCTGGCTACAGTGCAACCCCTAGCGCAGTGCCCGTCAGCTAGCGCAGCGCCCAGCAAACTAACGCAATGCTCGGTGCGCCTGGTCAAAGAACTCGCGCTCATACACGCACGCCGACAGGTACGCCCGCGCCGCACGCACACGCTGAGCCGGTGAAGCCGCCTCAAACGCACGCTCCACCTCCGCGAGGCTACGCGCCACATCCGCGGCAAACTCTTCGCCACCGTACATGCTCAGCCACTCCGCGTACGGGTGGTCCGCGTGATTCTGCGAGGAGAGCACAGCGCCCACCTCTTCGTACAGCCAGTAGCAGGGCAGAATCGCCGCGGCACCGACCACGTAATCATCACCGGCGGCGGAGGCACGCAGGAAATTCGTGTACCCCATCGTAATCGGCGAGGGCCCACCCAGACGCGCACGGTTCGCCAACCAGCCCTCGTGCAACTGCGATTCGGCGGCAATCGCCTCATGCGCACCGGCAGCCCAGTGCACCTGCGCCTCAGCGGTATCAGCACGCGCCGAGAGAGTCGCGAGCGCACGCGAATAATCCCGCAGGTAGAGGGCGTCCTGGTCCAGGTAGAAGGCGAACAGGTCCTCGTCGAGGGTGCCGTCACCGAGGGCACGCACGAAGGGCAAGTCCAGAATCTGGTGCCAGGTTTCGCCACCGGCAGCCCAGAGGGCGGCGGTCCAAGGACCGGCAGGCTTGACGACGGCTTCACCGGCGGGCACGGGGCTGACTGGTAGCAGACGCTCCGGGCTGGTGCCGTCCAGGGTATTGCCCTCGGAGTCGGTGGTGGCGAGCAGGTGATGCCACGGGTACGCGGAGGCGGCAGCCTCCAGACGGCGGGCACGGGCGGCGTGATCCACCGGGCCGTGACCCTCACCGGAGCCGACCTGCAGCCCGGCACCTGCGGCAATGGACTCGTGGAGCCAGCGGGTGCTCCACTGCAGGGCGCGATGGGTGTCTTCGCTGGTCAGAGTATTCTTCTCGCCCTCAGAAGATTCTGCGGCTTCGGTATGCTGGAGCAGTTCCACGCCCAGGCGGGTTGCCAGCGAGGAGGACAGGGAGCATCCAGTGCCGTGCGTATTGCGGCTCTCCAGGCGCGGGGTGCGCACGTGCGTGCAGGTGCCATCCGGGAAGACCGCGGTGTTACCGGCGTCCTGACCGCACAGGTGGCCGCCCTTCACAATCACGGTGGTTCCAGTCGCCGCCGCAAGGTTCGCCGCCTGCTCATGCGCCTCATCAAAGGTCTGGGCGGGCTCCTTCTGGCAGAGCACGGCAAGCTCCGGAATGTTCGGGGTAATCACATCCACGAGCGGCACGAGGTCGCGCAGCGCCTGCTCCGCCTCCGCCTGCAGCAGGCGGTCACCGCTAGAAGCAATCATGACCGGGTCGAGCACGACCACGGGCACGGGGTGCTCACTCAGCCAGGTGCTGACGGTGCGGATCGTGTCCGCGTCGCCGAGCATACCGATTTTTACGGCGTCAACCGTGACGTCATCAAAAACGGCAGCAAGCTGCGCGGTCAGAAATTCCAGGGGCGGGGTGAATACTTCGCGGACTCCGCAGGTGTTTTGGGCGACCAGTGAGGTGGTCACGCACATGCCGTAACCGCCGGATGCGGTAATGGACTTCAGGTCCGCCTGAATGCCCGCACCACCGGAGGGGTCGGTTCCCGCAATGGAGAGGACCCTCGGCACCCTAGAGGTCCCAGGTGCCCCGGATACACTCGCGCCGGGTGCAGGGTTGGAGGGGGTTGAGGGGTTGGTGGGTGCGCACGCGGGCGCGCTAGGCTGCTCTGCCATGATCGATAATCCCTTCGCTAGTTCGAACTAGAGCAGGTTCAATGGGTGATTCTCTCAGCCTTGAGTGTTCTGACGCCGTTTCGTGCGCCCGCTGTGCCGTATGCCCTGTATGCCCTTCGTTGGGCGGGGTTGGGCGGGTTGACGGGTCGCGGGCGTCTCAAGGCACCCCATATCGCTTTGCCAGGTTATCACAACGATTCTCAGTAACTGAAAGTTTTGCGGATGGCAAGTAAATCTCTCCGAAATTTTCGTTTGAGCATTGCGGTACTGCACCGCCACTCCGGCCCAGGTTTTCCAGCGCAGGTTTCAGCACACACCCCACCCAAAACTCGCCCGTTAAAAGTCCGTTAAAAGGCAATGCCCGGCACCGCTTTAGACGGTACCGGGCACTATCAGCCGGGCATATCCACCGGGCTTAGGGTAGGGCTTAGGTCAGGGCGAAAATCTCTGCCGGTGAACCCTCCGCGATGATCCTACCCTCGTGCAGCAGGACCGCGCGGTCAGCCAGGGAGGCGATGCGCGCATCGTGCGAAATGATCAGCACCGCACGGTTCGCCAGCACGGCACGCAGAGACTCGGTTGCGTCCGCGAGCTCCAGCTGGGTGGTGGACTCGTCCAGAATCACGGCGTGCGGGTCGGCAAGCACGATACGTGCCAGTGCCAGCTGCTGAATCTGGTCGCGGGTCAGAGGCGAATCCGCGCCGCTGACAACGGTGTCCATGCCCTGCGGCAGGTCGCGCCACCAGCGGGCACCGACAGCGTCCAGTGCCTCGCCCATCTGCTCGACGGTTGCATCCGGCACGACCACCGTAAAGTTATCGGCAAGAGTACCGAAGAAGACGTGTGCTTCCTGGGTGCAGACCAGCAGGCGCGGGCGGCCGTCGGCGGCGGCATCGGTCGGGAAGTCGCCGTGACCCACCGGGCGACCCATCACGTTAATGGTGCCGTCCAGGGCGGTCAGCGAACCACCAATCAGACGTGCCAGGGTGGTCTTACCCGAGCCGGAACGGCCCACCAGGGCGAGCGCTTCACCGCGGCGAATCTTCAGGTTGATGCCTTCCAGAACGAGGGCGTCCGGCGAGTAGCCGTAGGAGATGTCGGTGCAGTCAATGGCGTACTCCGGGTTCTTCACGGCTTCATCAGACACGGCGGCGAAGGCTTCGGCGCGGTGCTGTGCACGCGCCTCACGCTGCTTCTTCGCCAGGGACACCACACCAAACACACGGCCCATGTTCACGAGCATGATGCGCAGGCTGCTGACGTGATGGTTCAGCATGTCGGCGAGGGTTCGCAGGCTGAAAACCATGACCGAGGCGGTCGCCACGGCACCCCAACTTGCCCAGCCGAGAGCCACGCAGGCGGCGCCCCAGAGCATGCACAGAACCGTGGGGATCCAGGCGTTGATAGCATCCACGGTGAAGTACAGCTGGCGGATGCGCACCATGCCCAGCTGCGCGGCGAACTGGCGCTTGTTCTCACCGGCGAAGGCGTCTTCGCGGGCGGTGTGAACACCCAGCTCACGGATCGTGGAGGTGCCGCGAATGTTCTCAGTCAGCACGCTGTTGAGGTCACTCACGCGCTCCTGGGCGGTCTGGTTGCGTGCCGCCATGAGCGGCAGCATCTTCGACATGATGAGGGCAAGACCGGCAATCATGGGCAGCATAATCAGACCCATTGCCGGGCTCACAAACGCCAGGGAGATTGTGGAAATCAGGAAGTACAGCAGCACGTAAATTGCGCCAAGCAGGTCCTCGCTGACGGACTTGGCAGCCGAGGAGAGGTCGTCGGTCACGCGGGTCAGCAGGTCGCCACTACCGGCTTCTTCCACGGTGCGTGCGTCCAGGTCGAGGGTGCCGTCGAGGGTGTCCTGGTTGGCGTCACGGGTGACGAGCGCACCCAGTCGCGCCGCGCTGTACGAGGAGACCATGAGGGTCACTGCCTGCACGATGAACGCCGCCAGGATAATCAGAATCGGCTGCCACGGGTAGCTGGAGAACTTGCCCGCCACCACGTCGTCCACGGTGGCACCAATCTGCAGGGGCACCACCGCACCCATGAGGGTGCTGACCATGTAGATGACGAAGGTGTAGAGTGCGCGTCCCTTATGCGCCGCGAGGTAGTTCCACATGCGGTGTGCCACGTAGGCGGGGGTTTCGATGGGGAGCTGCTTTGCCATGCTAGTTCACCTCCTGATTCTGAGTAGTTGAGGGAGTTCCCGAGTCGGCGGCCGGGTAGCCGTCGCGTTCCATGCGGCGGGTCGTCTCCGCGGTCGTGGAGACAACGTAGACCTGCTCCAAATCCTGCAGCAGGCCGGGGTAGCCGACGGGCAGGCGGTCGCTACCGATCTGGGTTTCCATCGCGTCGTAGATGTAGCGCTGGCTGGGTTCGTCCACAGAGTTCAGCGGCTCGGTCAGGATGAGCACCTGCGCATCCTGTGCGAGTGCACGGGCGAGTGCCAGTCGCTGACGCTGACCACCGGAGAGGTTCGCACCTTCGCTGGTGATGCGGGCGGCGAAGTAGTCTTCGGGGTTGCGTCCGCCCAGACGGTAGGCGATTTCGCGGGAGTCGGTAATCTTCAGCAGCTCTTGGTCCTTTGCCTGTGCCAGCTCCTCGTCGGGGTTCGGCACGGTACCCAGGCGCAGGTGCTCCTGCAGGGTTCCCGCGAAAATCATGGGGTTCGGTTCGCTCAGTAGCACGCGGCGGCCGGAGGCGTCCTTGAGGTCCTCTCCCCCACGTCGCAGGGTGCGGGCGAGTGCCTCGGCGTAGTCCTGCGCGGTGAGGTTGTAGTCGCGCGGGTTGACGTACACGATGCGCGGGTTGCTGGCACCGGCGGGGGCGACGGGTACGGGCACCTCAAGGGTGCTCGCCTCGACTGCCTGTTCGGCGCGTGCCAGCTGTGCCATTTCTTCGTCGGTGCGCGGGCTCTTCAGCACGCCCTGACGCACGCCCGCGTGACCTTCGAGGCGGGCGACCTTGGCGAGCGCAATCTTGGCGTATCGCCATGAGGTGAGGAAGTTCTGGGTAATCCAGATGGGGCCGCCCATCATCGCGATAATGGAGGCGACGGTCACCAGGGACGCGGCGGGCGTGTCGGATACCCAGCGGCCGTTTTCGACGTGGCCGGTGAGGGCGAAGCCGATGCCGAGCAGGGTCACGACACCGCCGAGCAGCGCACGGATGAGGTACATCCAGCGGTGCGTCTTTTCGTAGCGCATGTAGCTGTCGAAAACTTCGTCGGTGGCTCGGTGGTAGCGTTCACGCATCTGTTTTTCCGCGCCGAGGCCGGCGATGGTGCGCAGACCGGTGGCGATGTCGGAGGCGCGTGAGGAGGCTTCACCGTCCTTTTCGCGGTATTCGCCAATCTTCGATTCGAGGAAGGACGAGTACCAGGCAATCACGCCGACCACAATGAGCGTGCCGACGAGGGTCACAACCGCGGTGACGGGGTTAATCAGCCAGAGCTGCACGGCACCGAGAATCGCGATGATCATGGCGTCAACGAATAGCGGCAGTGAGAAGTAGACGTCCGTGATGCGGCGTACGTCTTTGTTCATGACAGTGACCGCTTCGCCGGAGTCTACGCCGGCGCGGGTTTTACCCATGAGTCGGTTAATGTAGATGCGCCAGTCGCGGCCGAGTTCCGCACTGAGGGTCATGGAGGTACCCCAGCCGAAGAACTCGTTAATCACGATGAAGGTGATAGCGGTGACGACGACCCAGAACATGGGCCAGGCGTCGTGGGCTTTGCCAGCGATGTGCTGGTTGATGAATTGACCCACCATGACGGGGATCATGATTGCGCCGATGCCTGCGGTGGTTTCACCCGCGATGGGGATTGCCCAGCGGTGCCAGGGGTATTTGTGTCCGGGCGCGGTGACTCGCAGGGCGAGGCGCTTTTTGAGTGCTTCTTCTTCAGCCTTGCGCAGTTCGCTGCCGGTTATTTCCGGTGCAGCTTTTTTCTGCGCGGCTTTTTCCTGCGTGGTTTTGTTATGCATGGATTCTTCATGCGTAGCTTCTTCACGCGCAGCGTTTTCTTGTGCCTTGTCAGCGTTGTATTCAGTCATTCAACGTCTCTCCTTTCTCTTACCCTATTCCTTTATCAATGTGGCACGCAACACTATGAGTGCATTAGTGGGGCGTGTCGTTATTTTGTGCAACGTATCTGGGGCGTGTATCAACCGCGCAATATAAGCCGGCATCAATCGGCGGACTTGAACCTACGCGGTCATTGATGCGGTCTGGCGCCCTGTGGCGTGTAGCCCTACAGCCTGGCGCCCTACTGCCTGGAGCTCCGCAGTGTGGAGTCCTGTGCGTTCAACCTTCTGAACGCAGACTTTCTGAGTGCAGGGTTGTGCATCGCTGCACCTAACCTGCACCTAAAGCGCTTTGTTCTACCCTACCTGAACTTTGCGGTTTCCCGCATTAGAGCACGCGCCTTCGCGCCCCTGCCGAGTTGTTCCCTCGTAACGATAACGCCCCCGCGCCCGCCCTATTCCCGATAGACTGGAATTCTCATGAGTATTTTGAATTTTCTTTCTCCCTCGCTGGGCGAGAACCCCGGCGACTACAATCGACGCGATTTCAAGGTCAACCCCCTCACCGCCGAAGAAATCTATGAGGCGTTCACCGAGTGGATTTCGACCCGCGGTATGACCCTGTACCCCGCCCAGGACGAGGCCGTTCTGAGCATTGCCGCCGGACATAACGTGGTGCTGGCAACCCCGACCGGTTCCGGTAAGTCCACCGTGGCTGTTGCCGCGCATTTTACGGGCCTGGCGACCGGTCAGCGTTCCTACTACACCGCCCCCATTAAGGCGCTGGTGTCTGAGAAGTTCTTTGACCTGATCAATATTTTTGGTGCCGAGAACGTGGGCATGATTACCGGCGACTCCGCCATCAATACGGAGGCGCCCATTATCTGCTGCACCGCGGAGATTCTCGCCAATATTGCCCTGCGCGAGGGTAAGGATGCGGACCTCTGCCAGGTCATCATGGACGAGTTCCACTTCTACTCCGACCCGCAGCGCGGCTGGGCGTGGCAGCTTCCCCTGCTGGAGCTTCCGCAGGCGCAGTTCCTGCTGATGAGCGCGACCCTGGGCGATACGACTCGCTTCCAGGAGGAGATGACGGCGCTGACCGGCCGTGAGAGTGACCTGGTGGCGCATTCTGAGCGTCCTATTCCGCTGCATTTCTACTACTCCACCACCCCGGTTCAGGAGACGGTGCAGGAGCTTGTGCAGACCAAGCAGACTCCGGTCTACATTGTGCATTTCTCGCAGAAGGCGGCGCTGGAGCAGGCGAACGCACTGCTGTCGGTGGCTATTGCTTCGAAGGAAGATAAGGAACGCATTGCCGAGCTGATTGCGAAGTTCCGTTTCGGTCCGGGCTTCGGTAAGGCGCTGAATAAGCTGGTGCGTGCCGGTATCGGTATTCACCACGCGGGCATGCTGCCCAAGTACCGCCGCCTCGTGGAGCAACTGGCTCAGGAGGGTCTGCTCAAGGTCATTTGCGGTACCGACACCCTGGGTGTGGGCATCAACGTGCCCATCCGTACCGTACTGATTACGGCACTGTCGAAGTTTGATGGTGCCCGTAGCCGCCGTCTGCGTGCCCGCGAATTCCACCAGATCGCTGGACGCGCTGGCCGCGCCGGTTTTGATACCGCAGGCACCGTGGTGGTTCAGGCACCCGAGCACGATATTGAGAACGCGCGCCTGCTGGCTAAGGCTCAGGCGAAGTTCGGTGACGACACCAAGCGCATTAACCAGTCGCTATCCTCCAAGCGTAAGAAGGCGCCGGAAGGCTTCGTTGGCTGGTCTGAGAAGACCTTCGAGCAGCTGGTAGAAGCTGCCCCGGAGCCGCTGACCTCCTCCTTCGACATCACCCATTCGATGCTGCTGAACCTGATGCACCGCCCGGAGAACCCGGTCATTGCCGCGTACCGCATCATCCAGGAGAACCACGAGAGCCCCGCGCGCCGCCGCGAGCTGCTGCGCAAGGCAATCGGCATCTACAAGGAGCTACTGACCGGCGGCGTGATTGAGCGAACCAACACCCCGGACGAGCACGGCTCCTACCTGCGCCTGACCGAGGACCTGCAGGATAACTTTGCCCTGAACCAGCCGCTGTCCGCTTTTGCGGTCGCCGCGCTGGAACTGCTCGACCCCGAATCCCCCAGCTACGCGCTGGACGCGCTCTCCCTCATTGAGGCGACCCTGGAATCGCCGAACCAGGTGCTGTACGCGCAGGAACGCAAGGCAAAGAACGAGCTGTCGGCACAGCTCAAGGCGGACGGTGTGGACTACACCGAACGCATGAACGAGCTAGACAAGGTCACCTACCCGCAGCCTCTGGCGGAGCTCATCGAGCAAGCGTACACGACCTACAAGCAGTCCGCACCCTGGGTGGCACGTTTTGAGCCGCGCCCCAAGTCGATCGTGCGTGACATGTACGAACGCGCAATGGGCTTCAACGACTTCGTGCAGTACTACTCGCTCGAACGTGCCGAGGGTGTGCTTCTGCGCTACCTCTCTGACGCGTACAAGGCGCTGCGCCACACCATCCCCGATTCTGCCGTGACCGACGAGCTCGACGACATCATCGAGTGGCTCGGTGAGCTCGTGCGCCAGACCGACTCCTCCCTTGTGGACGAGTGGGAGAAGCTGGCTGCCGGCGAGGACACCGCGACCATTGCCGCCGAGCACGCCTCCATCGAGGAGGAGGAGCCTCCCGCCGTGACGAAGAACCTGCGCGCCTTCCGCGTGATGGTGCGCAACGCCCTCTTCCGCCGTGTGGAGCTCTTCGCTGAGGAGCGTGACCGTGCCCTGGGCGCGCTGGACGAATGGTGCGGCTGGGATGCCGACCGCTGGGCAGACGCCATGGACGACTACTTCGACACCTACGACGACATCTACACGGACGCCGATGCGCGCTCGCCTCGCCTGGTCAGCATGGATGAGGACACCGCCGCGCATCCGGGCGTGTGGAAGGTTCAGCAGAGCTTCGCCGACCCCGAAGATAACTTTGACTTCGGTATTCGTGCCGAGGTTGATTTGGCGGCCTCCGATGAGGCGGGGTACCCGGTGCTGAAGATTCTGAGCGTGGGCGAGTTCTAAGGCTCCGTCTGAGGCTTCGTCCAAGGCTCTGCCACGATGTTGTCCGAGGCTCTACTTGAGACTCCATCTAAGGCTCCGCCCAGATATTGCCCGTAGTGGGCTAGAATACAGAGTATCTATCTATTTGAATGAAAGAAGGTTCACCGTTGACCGTTTCTTCGCTTCCCAAGGTTGAGTACCGCAAGGGTTCGGTCGTCAAGCACGACGGCTACGAGATTACCGACCACTGGTTCCAGGTTCCCCTGACCCACGGTCTGATTTTCTCCAAGGGCAAGGATGCCGCTCTCTCCTCCCGTTTCGCGGACCAGACCATCACCGTGTTCGCCCGCGAGGTTGTGAACACCAACGAGACTCTGACCGTTTCGGCTGATAAGCGTCCTTACATTGTGTACCTGCAGGGCGGCCCCGGTTTCGGTTCGCCGAAGACCGGCTCCATTGGCGGCTGGATTGCTGAGCTGGCGAAGACTCACCGCGTGGTTCTTCTGGATCAGCGCGGTACCGGCATGTCTTCCCCGCTGTCTGCTCGCAACATCACCGCTGTGGGTGACCCGCAGGTTCAGGCTGAGTACACTGAGCTGTTCCGTGCGGACTCCATCATCGCTGACGCGGAGGCTGTCCGCGAGGTGCTGCTGGCTGACCGTGCCGACAAGCGCTGGTCCACCATTGGTCAGTCCTTCGGTGGCTTCCTGACCCTGTCCTACCTGTCGTTCGCACCTCAGTCGCTGCGTGACTGCCGCATCACCGCAGGTCTGGCACCGATTCGTACCTCCGTGGACAACGTCTACCAGCACACCTTCGACCGCATGAAGGAACGTGTTGAGGAGTACTACAGCTGGTTCCCCGAGGACGCTGAGCTCGCTACCCGCATTGCTGAGCACCTGCGCACCCACAAGGAGTACCTGCCCACCGGTGAGCGTCTGACCGATCACCGCTTCCAGATGGCTGGTCACTTCCTGGGTGGCCGCTGGCGCGAGCGCGGTCTGCACTACTTCCTGGAGACCGCTTTCGCTGAGGGTAACGACCACCTCTCCGATCAGTTCCTGACCGCTATGGGTTCCGAGGTGACCTTCCAGGCGAACCCGCTGTACGCCCTGATGCACGAGACCATTTACGCTGACGGCCCCGCTGACGGCGTTCTGCCCGGCATCCCCGGCTACGAGCTGTCCCCCTCCCCCGCGCCGACCAACTGGTCTGCTGCTCGCGTGGCGGCTTCCCGCCCCGAGTTCGCACCGGATGCGGACCGTCTGCTCTTCACCGGCGAGCACATCTTCCCCTGGTACTACGAGGAGGATCCCTCGCTGCGTCCGCTGGCTGAGGTTGCTAACCTGCTGGCTGAGAAGAAGGACTGGGGTCGCCTGTACGACCACGCACAGCTGCACAAGAACGAGGTTCCCGTGGTGGCTGCGGCGTACAACCCGGACGTGTACGTGGACTTTGAACACTCCATGGAGACCGCTCGCTGGGTCGGTAACACTCAGGTGTGGACCTCGAAGACCCACCACCACGACGGTTTCGGTTCTGACCCGCTGACCATTCTGGGTCACCTGAAGAACATGCTGGCTGAGGTTCACAACCAGTAATTCTTCGCCGGGTAGTCATTCTGCCCCGGGTATATCCCCGAATATATTGCTGATATAGCTAAAGCCCCTCACCCCGGTTAATCCGGTGTGAGGGGCTTTAGTGTGAGCGCTCAGCCTCGTGAGGCCGCACGCTCAGTAGCTCAAACTACTACTTGGAGGAAGCGTGCGCATCCTGTGCGGTGCGGGCACGCATCACGAGGGCGTGGTATTCGTCTTCCTTCTCGATCAGCTCTTCACGCAGCTTGGCGGGAATGGCGTTGAGCTTCTCGGTTTCCTGCTGCCAGCGGGCGGTGATGTCCGCACGCTCGGCGGCGGGTGCATCCTCGGGCAGTGCCAGGTACTTCTCGGAGAGCGCCTGAACACGCTGAATGGTCTGCAGTGCGCGGCCCTTGGGGCTGAGCAGCGAGGCAAGCACGGTAATGATGAGGACACCCACGATGACCATCAGCGACATTTCGGTGGTAATCTCCACAACGTGCACGGGCTCACCGTGGTTGATGAACGGCAGGTTGTTCTCGTGCATTGCGTGCAGGATGAGCTTCACACCAATGAACGCGAGGATGGTCGCCAGGCCGTAGGAGAGGTAGACGAGGCGGTCCAGCAGACCGTCAATGAGGAAGTACAGCTGGCGCAGACCCATGAGGGAGAACGCGGTCGCGGTGAACACAATGTAGACGGACTGGGTAAGGCCGAAGATTGCGGGAATCGAGTCGAGCGCGAAGAGCAGGTCAGAACCGGCGATAGCGACCATGACGAGCATCATGGGGGTCATGACGCGCTTGCCGTTTTCGATGGTGAAGAGCTTATCGCCGTCGAAGTGGTCGCTGGTCTTCAGGTACTTCTTGGCGAGGCGGACCATGATGTTGTCTGCCTCGTCGTCGCCGTCGCCTTCGGTGATTTCGTCCTTGAGCAGGTTACCTGCGGTCATGAGCAGAACCAGGCCGAAGATGTAGAACACCCAGGCGAAGGAGTTGATGATTGCCGCACCGGCGAAGATGAAGGTGCCGCGCGCCAGAATCGCGAAGACGATACCGAAGAGCAGGACCTTCTGCTGATTCTCACGGGCGACGCGGAAAGTGCCCATAATAATCATGAAGACGAAGAGGTTATCGACCGAGAGAGCTTCTTCGGTGATATAGCCTGCGTAGAATTCGGTGGCGGCGGAGGGACCGTTCGTCACGAAAATGTACAGACCAAACAGCATCGCGATGCTGATGTAAATACTCGACCAGATGGCCGCTTCCTTGACGGTGGGTTCGTGCGCCTTACGGACGTGGAACACGAAGTCGAAGGCCAACAGACCCGCGATGATGAGAATAGTAACCAACCATTGCAACCCGGTAACTTCCATGGGGAGCCTTTCTTGTGGTGTGTGTACAGGACCACAAGTCTCTCCCGCCGACCTGAATGGAGGTCGGCCCGATTCACCGGTTAGGCGCCTTCGGCTAACGTGCTGACGATGAGTCGATTGGTGGGATACTCCCTTGCTCGGTGAACGATTATACAGCAGGTTGAGGTTTTCGCAAGGGGGTTTTCGCACATGAGCCCCTCCGGGAGGGCTTTCAGAGGCTAGGTGTGCCGAAACGCCGCAGCGTAGAGCAGCGCAGCAAGCCCACATCAAAGTAGCCCTCCCCGTGAACTATTACGGGGAGGGCTACTTTTCATTCAGTGAACTTTTCATTCAATGAGGAGATTCAATTAGGAGGTCGTCATGTTGAAGGTCGGCGGGGTGAAAGCAATCGCGTTCACCTGCTTGTTCGTATCCAGTTTGTCGTTCTCACGAATCGTCGGCACGGTAATAACCACCTCGAACTGGTACATGCCTTCCATGAGCTTATCGCCACGCAGCGCAAAACGCGCGGAGATGCCGGTCGCCTGATCATTCACGCTCGATGCAAAGGGAATGACCTGACCCTGAACGGTCTGAGTCTTGCCGTTGCGGGTCATGACGGTTGCCTTGCCGGTCGGGTCAGTCGTGAAGACCTGACGATCAATGATTTCACCCTCGGGCGAGAAGAAGTAAATGTCCATGGACGGGTGCAGGTGCGTGGTGCCGGTCGTCGCCTCCAGAGCGGAGACGTTGTAGGTCATCACAAACTCACCGCAGTTCAGGTTGAGGTCGCCCTCGGGACCGTGAGTCGCCTCGTACACGGACATGAGGCGGATCGTTGCAGGGTTCGGGGAGGTTGCATTCTCCATGGACCACCACGCCTGACCGGTCACCGGCGCAGTCACGGGCTTGTTCTTGGTCCGCGACTGCAGAGCGCCACTGGCGGGGTTGGTAATCATCCAGCCGCCGACCTGGGTGAAGTCCGGGCCCTTAACCGTCTTGCAATCATCAGCCGAGGCTGCAAATGCGGGCACCGCCGTGGAGGCGGCAATAGCGGGCACAGCCCAGAGCGCGCCGCGGGTGAGGTTGCGGCGGGTAACGGAACGAACTCCCGTAGTGTGTGCGTCTGAAGGGTTATTCGAAATAGTCACAGATTTTTCTTTATCGTTCGGAAGCATCACGGTATTATTTGACACGTAAAACACTTTGATAGTGTACAGCATGTATCTGCACTCAGTGGAACTTCACGAGCAATGAATTATCTCATGGCGAAAAACCCAAGTCAGATACCTAAACACCGGGCTTAGAGCACCGGGTTTAGGCGTGACCCGCCTCCTTCATCAGGCGCAACTCCTTCTTCAAATCGGCAAGCTCATCACGCAGACGCGCCGCCAACTCAAACTGCAGGTTCTCCGCCGCCACGCGCATCTGCTCGTTCATCTGCTCAATCAAATCCAGCAGATCCTCGGCGGGTGCCGCCGCCAGGCCGTCAGCACGAACGCGCGCCTCCGCACGGGCGAGAAGCTCCTCCGACTCCGGGGTGCTCGTGGCAATCTTCGACGAGGTCACAGAACCGGTCTTCGCACCCGCACTCACCGTGCGGGCACCCTTCTTACCGCTCTTCCGCAGCTGCAGAAGCTCGCGGGTATCTTCCTCCTCGCGGGCGAGAACATCCGTAATATCGGCAATCTTCTTCCGCAGCGGCTGCGGGTCAATGCCGTGCTCACGGTTGTACGCCTGCTGAATCTCGCGGCGGCGGTTCGTCTCATCAATCGCCACACGCATAGAATCCGTAATCTTATCGGCATACATATGCACCTGACCGGACACGTTGCGCGCCGCACGACCAATGGTCTGAATCAGCGACGTGGTCGAACGCAGGAAGCCTTCCTTATCGGCATCCAGAATCGCAACCAGGGACACCTCCGGCAGGTCCAGGCCCTCACGCAGCAGGTTAATACCAACCAGCACATCAAAAGTACCCAGGCGCAGCTCACGCAGAAGCTCCACACGGCGCAGCGTGTCAACGTCGGAGTGCAGGTACTGCACCTTCACGCCGTGCTGCAGCAGATACTCGGTCAAATCCTCCGCCATGCGCTTGGTGAGGGTCGTGACCAGCACACGCTCATCACGCTCAACGCGCACGCGAATCTCCTCAAGCAAATCATCAATCTGACCCTTGGTCGGCTTGACCACAATCTCCGGGTCAATCAGACCGGTCGGGCGAATAATCTGCTCCACATAACCATCAGCCTGCGACAGCTCATACTTACCCGGAGTCGCCGAAAGGTAAATCGTCTGACCGATACGCTCCAGGAACTCCTCCCACTTCAGCGGGCGGTTATCCATCGCCGACGGCAGACGGAAACCGTGCTCCACCAGGGTGCGCTTACGGGACATATCGCCCTCATACATGGCACCAATCTGCGGGACCGTCACGTGCGACTCGTCAATAATCAGCAGGAAATCATCCGGGAAATAGTCCAGCAGACAGTTCGGGGCGCTACCGGGGGCACGACCGTCAATGTGGCGCGAGTAGTTCTCAATGCCATTGCAGAAGCCCATCTGCTCCATCATTTCCAGGTCGTAGGTGGTGCGCATGCGCAGACGCTGCGCCTCCAGCAACTTGCCCTGGGATTCGAGGATCTGCAGGCGCTCGCGCAGCTCATCCTCAATGGAGGTAATAGCCTTCGCCATACGCTCCGGGCCAGCAACGTAGTGGCTTGCGGGGAAGACGTACATCTCCTCTTCCTCGCGAATCACCTCGCCGGTCAGCGGGTGCAGGGTGTAAATCGCCTCAATCTCATCACCGAAGAACTCAATGCGGATCGCGTTCTCCTCGTACATGGGGATGATTTCGACGGTATCGCCGCGCACACGGAACGTGCCACGGTGAAAGTCCATATCGTTACGCGCGTACTGCATCGCCACGAACTGGCGCAACAGCTCGTCGCGGTCAATCTCCTCACCGCGACGCAAAGTCACCATCTGCTCAATGTACTCCTCGGGCGTGCCCAGACCGTAAATGCAGGACACGGTCGCAACCACCACCACGTCACGGCGAGTCAGCAGGGAGTTCGTCGCCGAGTGGCGCAGACGCTCCACCTCCTCATTGATGGAGGAGTCCTTCTCAATGAACGTATCGGTCTGCGGCACGTACGCCTCAGGCTGGTAGTAGTCGTAGTAGGAGACGAAGTACTCCACCGCATTATTCGGCAGCAGCTCACGCAGCTCATTCGCCAGCTGCGCCGCCAGAGTCTTATTCTGCACGAGCACCAGAGTCGGACGCTGCACCGCCTCAATCAGCCAGGCTGCGGTCGCGGACTTACCGGTACCGGTAGCGCCCATCAGCACGATGTCCTTCTCACCGTTCTGAACACGCTCGGTGAGCTCGGCGATAGCCTTCGGCTGATCACCGGCAGGTTGGAAGGGGCTAATGACCTTAAAGGGGGCGACGACGCGGTTAATCTGGGGTGCGTAACTCATGTATCCATCCTAGGGGAAAGCCGCCCGATGCGCGCTACGATTGGTCACCCCTTTTCTGCTGGCGCAATACGATGACGCGCAATGCGTTCGCCACGCCCCCCCCCTGCCCCACCGCTAACTGCCCCACTGGTGACTACACGCCAGTGGGGCACCTCGCGGGTAAGAATTTAGCGCACCTCCACGGTGGCTCCGGCGAGGCTCATCATCGACCGGTTCGTCAACGGAAGGTACCCGTTCAGGGCGCTCAAAATCAGCTGCATGGTGAGCTCTTCATCCTCCACGCTCAGCCCGCGCGGAATACCCACACCCGGAACGCAGATGCGCTGCTTATACAGGTCAATCACCGCGCACACGGTGCGGTTCGGCACACCCAACACCGGCAGCATGCCGCGGTGATTGACGGTGCGCAGGCCCTTACCGACCACGGCGGCGGTGCGAATATCCGGGAGGGCATTGCCCTCAAACCGGGAGGCGCCCGCACCGTTCGCAAAAGCGGCAGGGTCGGGAATGCTATTCGGCACTGCGCTCTTCTCGTTCAGCACAGACAGCAGCGGCTCCCCCACGGCGGCGGTGACCGCCACGTAGCGTACCTGCCGGTCCATGGCGTTGAGGAAGTCCAGTTCCGCGTATTCCTCCACGCGGTAGTTCTCGACCAGACCGGCTTCACCCGACCCGGTTTCTTCCACGGTTCGGGTGATGACTTCTTCATCGTAGAAGCTTGCCACGCACACCTGCGGGGCGCCGCGCTCAATGCGGGC
>ERZ773233.255-NODE-255-length-39219-cov-3.851828_pt1 | contig 39219 bp, 56 predicted proteins | sample MGYA00580991_ERZ773233 | MGnify/ENA primary metagenome ERZ773233 (study PRJEB29015, sample SAMEA2738178) | human oral metagenome | biome: human oral; feature: human-associated habitat; material: saliva | place: China | collected 2161 ...
CTTTTTTCTCATCTTCTTTTGTATAGGTATTTGACTTTTCAGCCTCTTCGTCTTTCTTTTTATCTTCAGACTGTTTCCACTCTATATTACCTTTAGTAACAGCATTCCCTGTATCTTTTAACTGTTTAGCTGTTTTCCAATTTTTACCCACAGGAATAGCATTAGCTAACAACTCCTCAATGCGTAAAGCTGTATCATCATACAACTCAATATCAAACGTAGAACCAGACAAGTCTTGATTAGACTTGCCCTTACGTTCTACATTCAAACTGATAACAGATTCATTATAATCCTTATTACCAAAGTACGATATATTATGACCATCTATAGTTAAATCGATGAAAGCATAAAGAGGTTGATGCCCACTCAAATCCCTTGTTATTTGACTCTCTTTAAACTCACTCATATCTGAATAGCACCTGTTTCATATATTGACTCAATAGCGGGTATTCTAAGAACAACACCAGCAGGTATGTCCAAAGGATTATCAATCCGATTCATAACAGCAATCGCCCAATACATCAAAGGTGTACCATAGAATTTATTAGATATTAAATCTAGTCTATTCTCATAACCCTTCTCTACTGAATAATATATGTCCCTATTACTTTCCCTAATCTCTATCTTATTAGGTGTCTCAATGTATGTATTCCCATCTAAATTTACTAACCTCTTTAAGTTAGAATATCTCGATATCTTATCTTGTCTACTTGTAAAAGATTGTGTTATTTCAGTCTTAATTAATGACGGCTTATTCATTAACACACCTACCTAACAGGCCCTTCATCAAACACATTATCAGCTTGCATTAATGACCTTGCCCTAATCTCTGTAAAACTAAAACTTATTTGAACATCAGAATATGTAGGAGAACTATTACCACCTAATGATTCACTATCAAGTGTATCACCTAAGATAGTACCAGCGGCACCACCCCATTCAATACTAACTGAGTTTACAATAGCTGTAATATTAATCATAGCACCAAATCTAACATAACAATAAGGTGGTGTGACTAAACTACCAGTATATTTAGGATATACTAATTTTTTACACTCTAATACAACATTCTCCATATCAGGTACGATATCCTTATGAAGTGTAACGCTATAAGAAACAGTTCTTGCTTCGCTACCCTCATAGTTAAAATAAGGAGATGACCTACCCATAGGCTGTTGTTGACCGAAACTAGCACCATAGTCCTCAGACACATCTGTAGGTAATGTAGCAAAATTAATCTTAGTACCTGTAACTAAATTAACGATATAGCAAGGAATAATTGTAGTAGGATTCCACTGCATTGTGGTAACACCACTCTTACCTACTGACATTGAATAATTATCAGAACTGAAATCATTAGCCATATACTACAATCACCACCTATACTTTCAATAAATTATTAACTGAAGAATCAGAACCAAAACCATTGCCCCTATAATTAGAATTGCTACTAGCTACTACATTGATTAATGCATCTAACTTACTCTCTAATCTAGATACTTGCCACTTAATAGCATCCACAATATCATCCGAACCACTGTTATCAGTAGGTAAACCTACAGCACTAGAATTATTATCTGAATTTAATGGATTCTTATCAGCAGGCACTACCATCTCACCCTCATGAATTAATGCTACCTGTGTATCTGGCACCCACGGTGTGCCTTGTGCGTACTGAGGAGTACCTTTTGTATTTTCCTCATAGAATTTTTTAGATTTTTCTAATCGACTAGCGGCTGAATCTGCACCAAAACCCTCATACTCTCTACCAAAAATCTCAGATGCCTTATCAACACTTATTTGACCTTTTAATGCATCTGATGTTCCTTTATAACCCTCTTGAAGTTCTTTAAGTAAAAACTCTAACTGAGTTTGGAAGTCAGCAACACTTGTACCTTTAGACTGTGCAAAATCCCATAAAGCACTCTTCCTACCTTTATCAGTCCACTGTGCTAATCCGAAACCACGTGCATCGGCTAGAAATGCCTCTTTACTAGCAGTAATCTGTCTTACTAAATCTTCGTTAGTAGTACCACCATCATTTTCAATAGCACCACTCCTAAAGCCACTCTCTTCATGTAAATTACCAAGAATACCAGCGATACCCTCAGCAGAATACCCAGCCTTAGCTAAGAAATCCCAAATCTTCTTACCATCACCACTACCTGTAGACATGTTGGCTGGCTTGCCTCCACCAGATGAACTACCACTAGACGAAGAACCACCACCTTTTAAGAACTCTTTTAGCTTATCAAAGATAGAACCACTACCACCAACTAAATTTCCTAAAACACCGCCAGTGCCAAGATTTAAAAGATGCTTAAATATATTACCAAATAATCCACCCTCACCATAAGTATCCTGACCTGTAATACCGAACACACCTCTAAATACTCTCTCTAAAACAGACCTACCTTGACCAACCTGACCATCAATACCCAAAGCTTCAATCAAGCTATTACCACCAGTAATAGGTATTCCACCATCAGACCTAACAGCACCTGCCTGTTGAGATGTTAAAACTGCCTCACCTTTATGCAGAAATGCAGGATAATTATCATATGGAACTTCAGATAAACCACCAGCATGAGAACCAAAAGAACCCAATAAGTTAGAAACTACACCAAATGGAGTAGCCATAGCCACTGTTTTCATTAATGTGTTTGTATTATCACCCATACTTGCACTAGGATTATTCTTAGACATCCCTAACAAACTACCTACCCATGAATCAGCAATTAAATCATGTACGGCATTAAATGCAGATGTAAATACACCTACAATCCTATCAGGTATACTAGAGATGTAATCTGTTAATGACTTAAATGCACTCGCTACTCTATCACCACCAATAGCATTAGCTATAGCACCTATAATAGCACCAGCTAAAGCACCAACTGGCCCACCAACAACGAAACCAGCGGCACCACCCTTTAAAGCACCACCAAGTATAGTGAAGATATCACCCATTAAATCCTCACCTTGAACACCTTTTCCTGTACCAAAAATAGCACCAATTATACCACCAGTAATAGTTTGTAATAAACTATGGTCTTTACCGAACCACTCATCTGCCTTACCAATTCCATCAAAGAAATCTAGAATGACATCAAAGAAACCACCAACAATAGGTATAACCTTACTAAGTACCTTGAAAATACCACCACTAAATAGTTTAGATGCTAACTTACCAATTCCTGTGCTACCAATCTTATCAAATATCTTTCCAAAGAAACTAGATAATACCCCACCTAATTTAGAACCAACTTTAGAAAATGCTTTTATCATCTTATCGGGTGCATTAGCATAAAACACCTTGCCAATCCATGAGAACACACTCTTGAACTTATCAACAATAGTTGAAATGAAAGAACCCTTACCAGTGAATAATGTCCTTAATCCACTTTCAATCCCATGACTTAAAGCACCTTTAGAACTGAATAATGTCTTGAAGCCACCACCCTTTAAGAATTTACCAAAACTCTTAAACGGACTAGACACCATTTTTAACATATCCTTAACGTCACCCCACCTATCAGAAATAGTATAGGCGATGATGGCGTAGTTTGCCATATTGGCGGCTTTAATATCTAATTCACCAAAGAAATCTGATACCATCCTAACAGGGAAAGAATCTGAAAGCCAATTACCTATCTTTTCTATCGGCCCACTAGCATACCCAGCCATACTTTCAGCATTAGAACCACTTAAATTAGAGTTCTTGTTAATGTTATCAGTAACTTTCTTCAAATCACCTGTCAAAGAATCTGCATCTGCGAACATCTGTGCTACAGCATCAGAACTGAAACCCATAGACTCCCTCAACTGATTTAGAGCGTATGCATCGTCTTTATTAGCTATAAATAACTGTTGCATAGACTTCATTACTTCATCTGAATGACCTGTATCTATGGCTTTTCTAAATTCTTCAGCACTCATTCCAGACCTTGCCATGAAATTTAAAAAGTCATCATCTTTCTGTAACTCAGGAACTGACATCTTAGACCACTCAACAATCTTCCCACCAGCTTCCTCAACACCTTTATTATATTGCTGTTGTTGAATACCTTCCATTATTGCAAGTGATTTTGTCATACCTTTAAATTTAACAGAATCTTTCTTAGAAAGACCATATAAATCCTCAATATGTTCATTCATTGATGACAACATAGCATTACTATCTACAGTTAAGTCTTTATCAGAACCTAACCCAGTAGCGATATTTGACATCTCTTTGAGTATCTCACCTTTACCACCACTATTAATATCCATTTTAATAATGCTTGATAAATCACTAATATTGGCGTCTATTGCAGTATGTAAACTAGCAACTTCTTTAAGATAAGGGTCTAACTGTTTAGCAGTTTTCATTCCCATCTCATCCATAATACCATTGACTAACTCAGATGCCTCATTCCTACCCATAGAATAAGATGAATCAACCACATTACCAATCATTCTCTGATAGTCACCCTTAGTGATATTACCATTTAACTTAGCACTTCTCTCACGGAAATTATCAATAAATGAGTCAGTAATATCAGTTAAACTACTCTTAACGCTATCAGCCATATCCGTTAATTCTAATGCCACAGCGGCGTCCCTAATACCCTTAGAGAAACGCTTAATCCTATCTGTGAAAGATGATGTCATACCAACCATCTCTTCATCAAACTCGTCTGATATCTCACCAAAACGCTTAGAAACAGTCTCCTTCATAGTTGTCAAACTCTCGTCCGCAACTGAAATCATCCCCTTATAGTATTTACGTGTAGTGTTATCCATGTACTTAGCATACAAGTTAAACTCACGTTTCATATCAGCTAAACTATCCTCTAAAATAGCCTGTTGACCATCCATACTATCTCTAAGCATGCCTTTAGCAACTTTATTAGATGTACTATAGAATGATTCTAACATTGTCATCTGAGAATCTAACATCTTAGCAAAACGCTTCTCACGTCTAGCTATGTTCTTCTCAACACGTTTAGCTTCTTTCTCTTCTATCTGTTGTATACGCTTATTTAGTTGTTTTTTATCCTGTAACTCACTCATATATACAACCTTACCATAACATATAAAGAGAAGAGGCTATCTTCTCCTACCCCTAGAAGCTTTTTTCTCTTTGGCGGATTTGATAGCCTCATCTTGTGCTTTTTTCTCTTCTTTTTTCTGCTCAACTAATATTTGATACATCGTCCTTCTCTCTAAAGAACTCATATTTTCAACAGATTCATACGATATCTTACCAAAATATGCTAGTTGAAACTCTTCTCTCATTAAAGAACGAAAAGCAGTAAATCGTATCTCCCTAGCTTTATTGTTATATTCGTCTGAATTAAACTCACTTAATTGTGGGACGAAAGAACTCGCTAGTAATCGGCATAGCAAAATCATATAATTCACCACAAGATGTACACTCATGGTCTACGATTGTATCTACACCAACAATAATGCTGTTAATAACTGTTTGCATTTTAGCACTATCCATAGATACCATATTTTCTACGTAACTACGTGCATCCACAAAATCAACAGGTTTACCATTAATAGCTGTAATATATTTTGCCATCCTACAAATATACATTACCTCTTTGTAATTTTGATTAAACTGTTTAGCGAACCTACGTGCATATTTCTCTACATATTCAGTATCAGAATTCCTCAACAAACGTAAAGACAAAGTATCGCCACTTACAGGCAATTCTACATTGATAGGTTCAGTAAAATTATCATCTAAATACATGATATCGAAATCAGATAAACTAATTTCATGCTCATCAACACTACCACAATGTGGGCAAGTAGAACGAACTTTATATTTATCACCAAATGTAACCATACGTAATTGCAAGATTAGGAACATCTCATCAGCACTAATCAAACGATTAATATCAATGTTCTCAGGAGAAACAATGCAGTTCCTTAAAATCTTCTTGAATACATCTGCACCCTGACTAGCATACATGATTTTCTCATCCTTTGTAGTCATACCACGTAATGTAATATTAGCAGGGATATTATCCTCTTTATATAAAATGCCTTTAGATGGCAACAATACAGTAGATTCATATGCTAACTTAGTTTTCTTAGAACCAGCCTCTGTATTTTCCCTCTCTAATTCTTTAGCAATTAAATCTTCTTTCTTTGTATCTTCCACTTTAACCTCTTCTTTTGTAGGAATACTTTCAACAGAATATGAAGTAATATCTTTTTCTACAACTGTAGATGTAACGTCAGATGTAGTATCACCAAAAACATCTGCACCTAAATTAAATTTATTTTCTTCCACTTTAAAAACCTCGTCTTTAGTATAATAAAAAACTATCTAAATTGTATTGAAACTACCTAACCATATATATACTATATAACAATTTAACAATTAACATGAAAATAGAGATAGTAAAAGTATTACTATCTCTACTATATTCAATATAACCATTAATCTATTTTAAGAAATCATTCCTTGACAATCGTTTACGATATATGTCCTCTATATTTTTAATAGCCATATCTGAAACATGATTATGAAAATCTGCATGCTTTCTACAGAAATGCTCATAATACGTAATGTCTGCCATTATATGGTCAAAACTCTCTTTAGATTTAGCCACATTATGTAGTAAATCGTCATTGAATTCCAATAATCTAGACCTTGCGTTAATTGCCCTAGTCTCAGAAATCTCATAGGATAGCCTATATAAATCCCTACTATTAGACTCACCTAACTTTTCCAATTTCTCAACCCTATCAATTACTTCTTTGTTTAACTCCCTACCTATAATAGATAATATAACAGATAAAGGATTAAACTCAATAGGAGAAATTTGTATGATTGTTAGTAAAAGTAATGTTGCTATTGAAACATCACCTAAACTTATGTTCATACCTAACACAGATAATATCTCAATTAAACTCATAAAACACCACCTCTACTATTTGAAAATATGATTATCTGCAACTAGCTTTAGTATTTCTATCAAAAGTACCGTGAAATATACACATAACCATCTAATGTAAAAGTAGAATATGATGTCAATGTATCTACTATGAACCCCTCACAAAAATGTATATAAGATGAAATTTAAATATAAACAACAAACCCAACACATGAACACCATGAGTTTTATATATAAAACTCTATCACCAAAAACACTACAACTTAATATAAACAATTAAATTTTTATTAAACTGACATATAAAAGAAAAAGAGTGTTATACTGATAAGAGCCGAAGTAATCAGTATAACACTCTAGCGGAGAAAAATATATGCAACACAATGAAATTGCATACTTACCATGAAAAACTACCATGAATTTTTCCAATAAGAAAGACAATATGTAAATATCTAACTAGTACGCTACGAAAGGAAAGGAAACAAACGTACTAGTACAGGGAGGTACATGTGAATGTAACGCAATCATTCACATGTAGTAGATGAGTAACCACTCTCACCTACTACATACAATATACCACAAGAAAGACAATAAGTAAACCCCCAAAACAGAAAAACCATCCCTAAATTGTATATAAAATAATAGAGCGACACTCTTGTAAAATGTCGCTCTATTAAATACCCATGACTGAGTAATCGTCTAACATACATATCTTACTATAAATACTTATCTAAGTCAATACCTTCTATCTCTGCTCGAACTTCTAGAATATATAGATAACCATCCATATATTCTAATTGTTGCCCTAGAATATCCGCATTACACTTAGGTGTGAAATCTAACACACCTGCGTCATACCTAGTTAAAAGCTTACGTAATTTAACACATCTCTCCTTTAACTGACGATACTCATCAATAAACCTTAATTGATAGTCCTCTAATTTATTTTCCAACTTATAAACCCCCAATAAATAACACAGAGAAAAGATTATTACCACACATCTATATTATAGCATAAAAAATAGGACATAACAAAGTTATGTCCTATAAAACTAACTAAATTAGTCAGTACCATAAATATGAGTATTTTGACCATCACGTACAAGATACGCAGTATCTACGGATAAATTCATACTAATTTGTTTTTTATCACCACTAGAGTAGTCCAATTCACCTAAGTCTAAACTTGTCGGCCAACAACCATCACATTGCCATTTCCTCAATACTTCACCATTCGGACCATATTGAACAATCATGCAAGTACGTTTATAGTTATTCGCCCAACCAACTTTACCAGTCTTAGGATTATAAACTTTCATCCTCCATTGCCATAGAATATTCTCTACGTCAGGTTCGATAAAGTCTTTTACAGCAACTGTAATATCATCAGTAGTTGCTTTACCAGCTACCTTGATTTGTGAGTTGCCATAATCCAATTCAATAGGGTCATTAGATACAGTAGGTAGACCTGTGCTATCACAAGCCAACTCAATAATATCACCACTTGAAGATGATGTATTATTAGAGAATTCACTTAAATCTACAATAAACCTAAAGTTATTGGTACGTTGAACCTCATACGTTGAGTCCATAGACATAAAGGCGGCATTTAACTGACTCATATCATATCCCCCTTATTAGTTGAAACTAGCACTATAATTCATTATGTTGAAAGTCAAACTAATGAACTCAGCGGCTTTAATTGGTTTAACGTAAATACTGATAGGCATACGATTGTTTTCATAATCTTGTGCAGTAGCTTCTAACACAATTTTATAATCATATAGACCACCATTATTTTTAGCATTAATCAATACTGGCTCTACAAGTGTTTTCCAACGCTCCCAAGTAGCATCATAGTTTTGCTCGAATACAAAGTACCTAGATTTAGATGCAATACTACGTTCTAAGAAACTCATTAACCTACGAACATTAACCCTATCTAATGCAGTTGGTTGACGTTGCAACGTCTTATTACCCCAGATAACAATACCTTGACCGATAAAGTTTGTGATACAGTTTACTACGTTCCTATGACCATACAAAGCATCACGTTCACCCTGTGTAGGTGAGTACTCTGTATTAATAGCTTTAGTAATCCTACCACGATTCAAACCAGCAGGTGCTAACCACGGGAAACCTACCTTATCATTATATGCATACTGACCAGCTACGAAACCACTAGGTGGTAGCCAAATGTTTTTATTAGTGAAATTATCACTAATTTGTAACCACGGCCAATATAATGCACCATAAGATGTGTCAAGACCATTTTGATTAGTATAAGAACCTTTACCATTAGACCAATTAACCATCTCTTGTACACTCATACCAAATGGTGGGTCTACCAAGAAAATGGAATCAGCACGATTCTCAACAATACTCAAACCAGCCTTAATAACACTAGCATCACTCCAACCACTAGCAGTTAATACGTCAATAGTAACTGTTTCTGGGTTAGAGAAACTTTGTAAACCACCACCAGACACATCACCAATAATGTCACTAGCAGTAATGCCTAAGATACCATCATCACCACCACTAAAGATTAAAGTATCTTCAGCATAAGTAACAGACGTATCAGTATCTACTTTAGCATTTACACGAATAGAACCATTATTAATAATAGTCTCAACAAAACGTGGAGATTTAGGGTCTAAAGATAATGTACTGAATTGCTCAACAACATTACCATTCTCATCAACAATGCTAACATTGAATGTTTGAGTAAACTCATCAATAGCACTGAAAATAGCGGAACACCCATTTAATTTAGAATCAAAGTATTTTGACTCTAAGAGTACTTTATTTGTACCCTTCTTACCAGCATGTGCATTAGAACCAGTGTTACCACCTTTTACAGCATCACCCAACACAAACTCTTTTGCAGTAACATCACCTGTAGATTGTAATTCAACACGAATCAATTTTGACTTAGCATTAATTACAGCTTCTACAAAGTTTTCTTCAGAGGAAGTCAAAGTTAAATCTTCAAACTTTTCTTTCTCTACATCCTGTGCATCTTTAACAATTACTGTAAATTTACCACCAGTCAACGCAGATTGACTAATTTTAAGACCATTACTAGCCTCACCAATTACAGCAGAACGATAAAGAACCTTATCAGTACCAATTTTTCCTGAAGTAGCTTTAGTACCACCACGTACTACACGTGTATAGATAACTTGGCTGGCATGTGTTAGTGCCATTAATGCACTATACAAACCATACTCACCCTCAACAGGCTCACCAAAAGTCTTAATCAACTCTTGTTGTGAAGATATAAGTGTAGGAACACCCACTGGGCCGAACCTAGCACCACCTACCATACCGATAATACAAGTAGAGGAGTCTGTAGTATATTGACTTTTGTCAACCTCGTTCATGTATACACCAGGACTTAACATTGTTAGTGTAGCCATTATATCCCCCTCAAAAACGGATAATTTATATTATAATATAAGTTATTCACTTTACCATCTTTTGTACATATAATTTTCTCTTCAGTATACACAGATATTTATTGTTTTTAATGTTTTCAAAACCTATATATAAAAGAACGTATCCAAATACTTGAATACGTTCTCACTATATCTATTGAATTTTATGATACCCATCTGATGTCTCTTCATTAGCAAGATTTAACTCATCCCTAGTTCTTACACCAGGGCTAATACCATCTGTATTGAAATCAAACCCACTAGAATTGGAATTATTACCATTCTTAGGTTTAATTTTATTCAAGTCTTTATCATCTAATGGTAAATCATGAATATCTATAATGATTTTATCAACCTCTAATGCTTTATCTACACGATAGATATACGCATGGTCAATATTTATTGTTATAGATTTACGATAAAATCTATTAGTCTCGGCAAAGCCACTCACATCTGTGTTATCACTAACACCATCTTCCAATGCTAATTGAAATTCTTGTACATGGTCACCAATGTCCATAAACTGAACCCTAAGATATGGTCTTTCAGAAAACTCCATTAATAACTCAGAAATGATACCATCACACACATCTCGTTTAGTAGCATATACATCTATTTGATACTGCAACATTACTGGTAATGAGTGTACCATAACACGTTTATCTCTAAACTCTACACCATCTTCATTCCTAGCTTTCTGATTAGTCCAACCCCTACGTACTTGACTGTCGTTATAGAACTCATAATTAATAGAGAAATCAGGTAACCGACTTATACCAATAAATGGCATAACTACTTTACCTTGATGCTCTCTTGCATTAGTAATGAATTGCTCATCTACATCAGCAAAAAATACTTCATCATATAGACTATGTACCCTATCATACATAGCTAAATCATATTGATATAAAGGACTATGCATACACTACACCTACTACCTTCTATTCCTACCTTTAGAAGATTTAATAACAGATTTATTTCTAAGATACAAATATGGAACTCTACTATTTTTAATCTTATCTAACTCTTTTAAATACATCTTATAATACCTAGATATATGTTTTGAAATGTAACTTGCTATAGGTCTAAATAGAGGGCGAGGAGGCATTGTCTTTTTACCATTTATAGTATTCCTATTTGTACCATACTCAACATACCTAGCAATAATATTAACTTGTACACCACTATTAGGATATACTTGTTTCTGTTGAAACCCAACCGCTATAAAGTTATTAAACTTCTTAAATATTGTAATATTATTTTTAAGATACCCAGTTGCCTCCCACGTATTTAAAGAGAAACCCATACGCTTTTTATATGTTAAATAAGACACAGATAACGGCGCCCACTTAGTCCCTTTATACCTCTGTGTATCAATAGCACGTTCAAACTCTTTAGCTAGTGTTACAGCCATAAAGATTAGGAAGTCTTTGTAATAAAGACTTCCTAACTCCCTCTGTATACGCTTAGAACCTAACTTAAACATATGCTGTGAAACAGTGATATAAATCCCATCTATATGTTCCATTTCAACAACACTACGTAGTATCTTCATACGTACCTCTATTAGAAACGCTGTTTCCTTACTGTCATAGAACCACCACGAACAGCGTCTACTTTCTTATCAAAGTCTTTTCTAAAATCACCTTGACTTAAATAGTTTTTAGGTGCTTTAGGGTCTATCTCATTCCTACCAGTAACAACCATAACTTTACGATATACTTTATCAGGTACAACAAATGTAGAACCTTTTTTCTCTAAAGCAATAACCCTATTTTGCTCTAATGCTTTCTCTTCCTCTGGTGATAACTTCTTAGCATCAATGCCAGAAGAGAACACTATCCAAGCGTAATCACAGAACTTAGCACCTTGACCTTCTAAGAAACCAAATACAGATGCCTTAACATTATTATGTGTTGAATGGAATACTTCATCAGGAACTGTTCTATCACGTTTCATATTCCTAATAAATGCCTCTTCCCTATTAGCAACTACCCACACTAACGATACTTTATAGCCAATAGTTTTACACATTTTAGCAATATTTGTAATCTTAGACTCTTCATCGCCTGTAATATCAAAAATAATATTTGGTAACTTATCAGCCATAATAGATTTAAAGAAAGCTTCCTCACGTTTATCTTTAAGTTTTAAGTCTTTTACTTTTTGATGTAACAAAGAAACGTCATCAGGGTTTTTAAAGTTATAATCACCATTACGTTCATCGTCAAAGACACCACTCTTAGCACCTTTAACATATAACTTCTTTAACTCATCAACATCAAAGATTTTACCTTGTAACATAATAACACTCTTTAATGCTGTTCCCTTGCCACTACCTGCTCCGCCAGCCATAATAACTGCATGACCAAAGTTAGGATTTACCTTACCATCAAATGTAACTACTTTTGCTTCATTAATAGTACTCTCATTTAGCTGACTCCGTAAAGACTCTACGATTAAATCACTACTATATCTCATACTAATTTACTAACCTCAATTTATATTAAATCTACCACCACGAATATTTTTATCCTTTTTATCTTTCTTTGGTATTTTATAATCCTCAATGACATCAAAGTTATCTATATATTTTTTACCATCAACAGACTCAAAAGTTGTAGACATATTATCCTCTAACTCTTCATAACCAACATTACTACTTTCTGTATCTGAGTAATTTAAACTATCCGCAGAACCATTATTATCATCGTTATCTACAATCTGATTAACATAAGAATCATGCTCATACGTCCTATAATCAGACGTATTTTCATAATCAGAACTATAACCATCCTCTAACTGTTTACTCATATACTCAGTATGTCTAGGTCTAACCTCACTACGTTTTAAGAAATGCTCACCATTTAACTCTACCATAGTGAAATCATTCATGCGTTCTGGTGCTAATTTACAAATCCAATATACACCATACACACTATCTAGTTTTTTATCAGTAACCCTAAAGTCAGCTGTAGTTATACCACCAAAATAATACAATCGTATAATAGAATTCTCTTTGACATCTAAAAGTTCTTTAGTCATCCAATCCTTATACATTGGTAAATATACCAACTCAGGACGTTCGTCATCTTCTGTATACCAACCTAAATTTTTAAGAACCTTAACTTTAGGTGCATCGTCAAAGATAACAGGCAATCGTATAGCATCATCCCACATTAGATTTAAGTCTTGATTGAAATCTTGCTTTTCATACCTACAGTTATAAAAATCTACTGTAATCCCTGTATGTAATGCAGACTCCCAAAACATTCTCCTCTGTAACTCAATATCTTCGTTTACAATAATAGGGTTATTTACGCTATGCTGTCTCTCTAACTGATATCGCCAATCTTTACCATATTCATCAGCCATATATTTCCTACCTAGATGATACCAACATAAATTCCTTTACAGAACTAAAACCTTTAGCATTGCCTGTACTCTTAGCAAGTTTTTTATCTAACTCTTTATTTTTTAATAACCCATCAAATAAATCAGTAATAACTTTTTCTGCCACAGACTTAAAATCAGTAGAAACGAATTGTAAATCTTCTACCACATCTATATCACATTTAACTTTAAAAGGTTTAAATGTATTTAGTGTAGTTACGGGTGCATCTAGTTCTTGTACTATAATCTGTTTAGCAGTAATATTTGTTGTGCCATTTGTCTTATCTTCAGATGTATAAGTACCATCACACCTTACAATAAGATTAAGCCTAGCATCTAAATCATGATTTTCAACATAATACTCTACATCCAAAGTATATGTACTATCTTTAATCTTATGAACCCTAAACCCTGTCTCTACATTATAGAATTTACCACCTAATACCCTCTTCAAAGGAGTAAATGTCTTGCTATTACCAATCTTGCGTAAATCACCCATGACTGTTTCATTAATTGTAGATTTAACACCCTCTAAGATTGAATCATACTTTGTTTTCTTTGTTAAAATTACCATATATTACCACCATAAACGCATAAATAGTCTATCAAAATCATACATTTATATATAACTCGTTTTAACATAATAAAAAGAGATACCATATCTAGTATCTCTTAATATCATAATATTACAACCTATATATTCCCATATCAGCTTCCATTACATATAAAACTTGTTTTATACTTAGGTAGTCATCTTCTTTAATATTAACAAGTAATTCCTTAGCTAAATCATCAGAATCTTTAATACTACTAACACGAATCATTCTATCTTGCTTAATATCACATGATGACTTAGCATTACCTATCTTAGCAGTAGCAAGAGTCTCACCGAGATAAGATTCAAAACCAAAGTAAACTTCAGTATCATCAACACCAAAAACAAAGGAAAGGAGAGAGTTATAAGAACCTTTATATGTAATTGTATAACCCTCTCTATCACCTACAATAGAGTACTTTAACTTCCCAATCTTACCACTACCAATGAAACTATCTTTAACTTCCTTAGCCTCTCTTATAGCATCTATAATTGAATTCATAATTAAACCATAACCTCACTTACATACATTTTATACACATCTAATCCTAAATCAGAATTAGGATTAAACCCATACAAACTTCTAACAATATCATTATTATGTTTAAGAAGAACAACTAAGTCTTCAGGAGTATCACTCTGTAAACTATTCACAGTAATACCTCTCTGAATATAGTTATCTATTAACTTAGAAATCTTTATGAAACTATCTCTAAGTAATTCCTTGTTTCTATCGTCTAACTTAGGAATATAGAAACACCTATGAAAATCTTTATTATAATTAATGTTACCAAATGAAGTGCTACAGAACTTCCTCATAAAAGCTAAATATACATCTGACAATAAAACTGCAAAATATGCATAATCACAATCCAATATAACGCTCACATGACTACCTAGAAACTCAGAACCACCATCATATAACCTAAAAGATAAAAAAGAATCATTATCACGAATAAACCGAGGTATACAAAAACAAGATTCCTTGAAACTTCTAACCCTATAAGAATTATTATTCCCATTATCTATATAAGCTTTAACAATCTTATATATACTTCCTATATGTGAAACAGAATCTACTGTATTAGCGATTAAGAAATTACTAATATCAAACACAAAGTAATCATCACAATTAGAACATATAAAGTCTTGTCGAATAGCAAGTATAAAATATTTTTCTAACCATGAATTCTCTTTTAAAATAATACCTCTCTCTTCTCTAGAGAATATATGTTCTGTATCATATACATCGGAGCCACCTACTACACTAACAGGATTCAAACTAATATCGCACTTAGGTCTTACTAAAATATCTACATCTGCATCTAACCCATAAATATTTAAGTTATTATATATATGAGTTTTACCATATCTATCAACATAATATTTAGGTCTATTACTTTTTTTAGACGAGAATCCCAATACACAACAATATGTCTCTAAAGACTTAAATTCAAATGTATCATACATAAAATCATAGTAGATATGACATCTTGACTTAATATAATTAAAAGTATTATATAAGATAGTACCATGAACTACGCAATCGCTAGACAAAATAGACACTTTAATATCACTATTTTGAATAAACTCAGCAGATTTTATATACCAAAAACAACAAAGGTCTAACCCATCCCTACCTTCAAAGTTGTAAAAGTTATCTTCTATTGTGCGTTTAAGAGCCTTCTTCATATTAGAAGAACCTAAGAAAGGTGGATTAGCTACTATGTATGATAACTTGTTCTTAGGTACAACACTACCCCAATCTACTTTTAAAGAATCAGCACATGTAATTGTATCGCAAGAAACTAATTTACCACTAAACCTATAATACTCTAGAGAAAGAGATAAACTAGCTATATAAGATGACCTACTATCTAACTCTAACCCATAAAAATTATTAGGCTTAATGTAGTCAATGTAACCACCATCTTTTTGCATACTTAACAATAAATGATATATGTATACTAAGATATTACCTATATTTGGTCACACACAGGATATTACCACAACCACATGCAGGGTCGAAGAATACTAAACCCCCTATATCACTATACACCTTAGTATCTTGCCCTTTAACTCTATCTAATAAATCATTATAGAATAAATAGTCAATAATCCTATGTATATCTTCTTTTTGTGTATAATGAACACCATTACTATGACGATGATTAGCATCTAACAAAGATTGATACACATTCCCAATTAATAAGCAATCATACTCTAAAGAGATAGTATCAAAATAAGACACTATCTCTTTCACATTTAATTGAGTATTAATATTACTATAATCTTTATCGCTAAAATAATGATATAAAATCTCAGCAACACTAACCTCATTACCTTTAATCTTATATTTTGAAGTTAACCAATTTACAATATCTAAAACTACTTCCATTAATTTCCTCTGTTGAAATAAAACTCTTTACCCAATACTTCCATATCTTTCTTAGGGAATTTGCCTACAACTCTATATAATGTAGTTCCATCTTCATCTGAGAAAAACTTACCAAATTCAAAATATAATACATCTGTATTTACCTTATCAGTAATGTATTCTCTATCCTCAATAGGACATACTAAGTCGATACATACGTCCTTAAAGAACTCTGAAAAGCTGTCATGAGAAAGAAATCCCACTGACCTCCCATTCTGATAAATACCATACACAGTTTCAACTGATTCCATATTTAATCCCTCCAATTAGTATACCCATTGACACTCATAAAGACCATTGTCTCTATTGTAATGTTTTAATGCAATTTGTTTGTAGCCTAAATTCTTAGCTACATTAATCACAGAAACTATAGCCACTGTTAGACCTGTAACATATAATACAAAAGTGTCAGATGTCTTAACAATGTTATTCATTGCCACTCTCTCTAACTCACCAAAATTGAACATATCTTCAATCTCAGTGAAAACATATTCAACAACTGGCATTGCATGTCTACCACTGATTAAGCCATAGACATCGGCTTCTACCTTAACAGGTTCGCAATCCCAATACCCATTATCATGAATATTTACAAAATCTTCAACTTCTGCCATATTTAAAGCTAAGAAATTATGATAGTTATATACGCTCTTTTTCATTTTAAAATCTCCTTTTATCATAACACACTATTTTAAATCTACTAGATAATGTTGAATCCCATCACCATCCATAGCATGAATGGAATTCTTATGTACTAACTTCCATCTGAAAGTTTTGTACTTTGTAGATTCAATATAATCTAACAACTTACAAACCTCTTCATCTGAATAATTACCTTTTGTACCAACTCATTCAAAGAGATTTCATATTTGGAATTATCTTCGCCACTAACAGCATAAATTTTGAAGTTTTTCATTTTAAATTTATCATCCTCATCACACTTATAGTATACCATATCTATATTAAATTGTAAAGTTTTATTAAGTTATTTTTTGAAAAAAAATAAGAGGTATGATGTCAACGCACCATACCTCTAAACTATCTAAAGTACCTACTCTTATTCAGTTGTAATTAAAATACTAGTATTGTAAATCCATGTAACGTCTACCATGTTGAATAGCATCTTCGTAACTATTCATTACAATATCCACATGGTTATAGTCACCACTACCAATCCTATCACCAACGATGTATGGAACACCATCCAACCACACTTGTGTACCTAAAGGTAAAAAGTCAAGTGCAACGTATCCCTCTTGAATCCACAAACCATTAGCCATATAGCCAGCTTGCTCATGTGGAGTATACGCAGTAGTCATTACCTGACGTGCATCTGCACTCCCACAAAATCCAAAAAGAACACCACACAATGTTAGAATTGATAATACAGCCTTAATCTTATTAGACATAGATTAGAACGGCCTCCTTTCGTTTCGTTATGCTTTTGTTATCTATCATCATTATTATCGGCTAAAACATGCTCCAAATAACTAAGATAATAAACATACGCTCACTACTTCTACTTGTACAGTCGTTATTCTCACTTCTTCACAAGAATAATACTATAAGATTATTATACAACTTTCTAGAAAGAATGTACAATTTTTATATATAATTTAATATACACTAAAACCCTAAAATAACACTCATCTCTTCTATCATAGAAAAATATTCAAGATAAGCCTTATACAATTCTGAGTCCTTTGGAATATTATTAGAACCAAAGTATTGAGATAATATATCCTTAATAATATTTCTTTCCTCTGTTACATATCTAATATAACATTTTGACACACTTGTGGTACACCCATTAAGACCTTTATGAACTCGAATCTTAACAAATCTATGTTCCCCTAAAGAAATATCTAATGTACCACTAGTAAATAAAAATTTATCACTTTGTCTAATAGGTAAAAGCTTAGTACCAATCTTAATAATACCTTTACCACCTATGTATGTAAATTCTCTATTATACTGAAAATCACCATTGCCACTGACATAATCCAATATGTTATCACAGTTATCAATCTCATATAACATAATAGATGATGCAATTCTAGATAGTAGTTCATTACTATCCTTATGTAATTCATTAAATCTATTAGCATTAAGTTCTCTATAGCTATACATCTTCCTTATTACCTCTCTCAATAATATCTGACAACGTAGACCAACAACCACCAACAAAAGTTTTAACTTTAGAAGTATCTAACTTATCTGTAGAGATTGGGTGATATTTAAATTCTTCATACTCCCAACATTCCATGCCATCACATATCTCTTGACGATAGAAATACCCTTTTGTAGTGAAAATCTTTAAATCTGTAGCTACCTCAGGGGCTCCATACCCACTATCATAATAGTCATGTCTTGCAATCTTACAGAACTCTTCCCAAGATAAGCTACCAATACTGGTCGCTACAAATAAAATATCTTTTGTACGCATACCATACCCATGTAGTGTACCAATAAACCCTACAATTAAATGCTTTCGATATAATGAATGATATCTCATAATATAATCTCCTTATATGAAATAAACTACCTACCATAATAATACCATAGTTGTAATGAATTGTAAAGTTTTGTAAATAAAAAAGAGTGTATGAACTGAAATCATACACTCAATTATTATTTTGTAACATACCATGCCAAGCAAGATAGTAGTGTTATAACAGTAAAAGATACTAGCATGTAAACTATACATTCCCTATTACTATTAAACTTTTCAGTATCACAAAATGTAAAAAATGTATACAAAAATGATACTATAAGAAACATAAAAACAATGATAAAAATCATAATCTAACCTCTAAACAATATCTGTATTCCAACCATCGATAAAATCATAAATAATAAAAATAGTTGATACAGATAACAAGTAATACCATATATTTTTATCAGCAAAATAATCTTGTACAACAGCCAACACTAACACAGTCAATGTTAGAACTAATACAAAAGAAACTAACTCCATATACCACCTATATACATAAGAAACGATTAGCATACATAATCGCACGTTTTACATTTTCAAACTTAGTTACGTGATTGGTACACTCTTGAACATGAACTTGATTATCTGAGAAGAAAATAAAATTAATTGCCCACTCTTTAACAGTATAACTAATTGTAATCGTACCATCTTCATGCACAGATACATCAACATCTGTACAAGACATAGGTCTTTCTAATTTAGTAGCTTTAACAAAATCAACCACATTTCTACATTGATTATTTAAATCTAGTGTATTGTATTCCTTTTTAAAGAACTTAACTAACTCAATAATATCTTCCTCAGAATGTACTACCATAATATAATCCCCTTTTAAAAATTAAATGCCACTACTCTCTAACACAGCAGTAAACTCTCTAATAGCATCCTCAACAGTAATAGAGTCTAGATACATTAAATCTACCACATTATGCTCATCACTCAATGTATCATAATGATACATACTAATAATATCTGTAGGCAAAAATTCAACATCTAGATGTGTACCATTTACAGCTTCAATGGAAATAAGAATACTACCAATAGTTGAAGATACAATCGTAACACCACATCTACGATGCCACGGATTTGTCTTATCTAAATCATACACAGACTTAATAAACTCTTTAGCATTAGTAATTACATTAGATGCTACTGCATGCCCATCTTCTAACTCAATAAAACTATCAATCGTATCAACCCAACCATCTAACTTAGACTTCTCTTTGAACACAACCTATCTCCTTTATATCTACATCTCTATACATACTAAAAATAGAATCTATAACAACTGACACATCTCTATAAACAAAACTAGCCATACACTTTGTCATAAAAGCCTTTAAAGGTATTGTAATATAAATCTCATAACCACTATAGGAACTTAATGACTTAACCTTAACATTAAAACCACTACAAGGTAATACATATGTATAATTATCATCTAAGCATGCATACATAACCATATATGCCAAGTCTCTAAGAGAAATATTGTTATAAATATACGAATCCTCAAACTGTTTATCAAACCCAACTGAGTCTAACCCTAAATAATCTAAATAAGGTTCAGACGGATATTCACCCCACTCACCCTCTCTACCAATACTAAGACTAGCTACTATATTGTACTCTCTCAATGAAGTATTAGACTGATAACACTTCAAGAACTCATCTACCATATATCATCACCTAGAATTCATATCCATTTTTAATTAAATTTCTGAAATCACTATCAAAATAAGGTGTAGCAATTCGATTATGCTTATTACCACTCATCTCACACAAATAATAACCACTTACACTAGGTTTATAGCCAGCACTCTTAGCATAATCTGGGAATACTTGAAAACTAGATTGATAAATATCCCACACTTGACGTGCTACAGGCTTTTTAACAAACTTATTATGCTCAATTTTAACCCTTGCCCTAGTCATAGGTTTATGCTTATGCTCAAACCAATTTACATCAGCGTTAAAGAAATCATACGCACCCTCTGTAGACCTATGTTTATGCAAAATTTGATGTACATATAAATTATCATTTACGTTAAAGTAAACAATACCCATGCAACCCTTATATAGTGATTTATCACCTAATAAACTAGCAATCATCTCTTCAATAGTGATATATGCATCGTTATATGCACGTTTAGGGTGATTCCCCTCTACAATACCAATAAGCTGTCCACTTTCATATAAAGGTCTAATATCATCTACTAAAGTGTAAATCTGCTCACTACCACTACACCACTCTTCAAGTACATTGCCTTTTGAGTTCTTAGTTGTTGTATTGGTACAATCACCACCAAGAATAACTTTACACCTATCACCTAATGATAATAGAAATTTAACAGTATCTTGTAAATACTTTCTATCATTTAAACCTTGATGCACATCTGATAATACGGCAAGAATTGCCCTATCACCCTCTACTCTACATTTAATAATATGTTGCTCGTAGCTTTTAGTTAATTTATCTAATTGTCCCATCTATGAATATCCTTTTAATCTTATAAAAATAGTAGTGTTACTAGCTTTATCTAATAACACTACTACTATATATAGATAATTCGCTATATACCTAGATTATAACATATTATACTATATTACGATATACTAATTAATTTCTACGATAGACACTAACTTACCGTCAACAAATGTTAATTCACAAGTTGTATTATTCTCATCTGTCAATGTAGCTACACATTTACCATTAGAATTAATATATACATCTTGTGCAAAATTATATGTTTTACCATTATACGTAAAAGAACTCATACCATCATACCTCTATAAGAAATCAAACGAATCATCCATACTAGCAAACGCACTTTCAACACTAGCAAGACCATCTCCACCAAAACTACTATTCATACCATCTTCTGACATGAACACATAAGCCTCACCATCTGCATACACAGTTACTGGGTCATACATTGTTTGACCAGCACGATTTTTTAATATCTGTACCTGTGCAGATTTTCTAGCTTTCAAATCCTCTGATGTGTATGTAGTAAATACCCTAGCACTACCACGTTCCAACTCATTCGCATCTGCTAAACAAGTGATATCATATCTACCATCATTACGACTTGCCTTCTGCCAAGAACTACGATTAATCTGTGCTAACAATATCATTGTTAATTGACGTACTTCCTCAGTACCATCTTCCTTAATCTCTTTCTTGAAATTCTGTGCTAATCGTCTAAAGAATGTTACATAACTATTAATTTGTGAATTAGCATCATAAGTTACACCTTGACCACTAAACTTACACAACTGAATATAGTCTACAATAACACAATCAAGTTTACCACCTAATTTATCATCTACCTTTTCAATAACACTAGAAATCTCCCCAAAGGAGAAAGTCTTGAAATCAGATTCATCTAGAATAATAACCTTGCCACGCTTACGTGTATTTCCCTCATCATCGATATAATCATTCTTTAAATCTGGTTCTACCTCATTAAAGATAAAATCCTCTTCGTCTGCTGTCATAGTACCCCAACGCATCTTAGCATGTGATACAAAGTTATATCGTTGGAATTTAGTACTATAACTATGACAAGATAATAAGTTCCAATTAATATCCTCTTTAGGTGTTTCTAGGGATAGATAACAGATATTATACCCTAACTCATAAGCGTTAAGATGTGCTATGTTTAATGACATCGTTGTATTATGTGTTACATACCCATTCAAACAATAAGTAGGAGAACCCTCAACTGTTAAATCATACATGTAACACTCAGACTGCTCTATATCAGTAACAGTATTCCACGTTAACTCAGCATACTTATACTCATCAAAATCTTTATTACATATAGCAACTAGTTCATTATCTCCGATATATTCATCATCCAACTCAGACAATCTTACAAAATGTACAACTTCATTATATGTATGAATACCTACTACATCAATGAATCGTTGTAAAGAAACAGAACCTTTAATGAATAATTTACTATTTACAAAGACCGTAGAAATCCCCATTGCGGATAATAAACGACTCACAGAATAAGCTTTAGTATCACTGAAAAAGTACATGAATGTTTTACCATTCTCAATAACATACCCTATATGTCTAAACAACTCTCCAATAAAAGCCTTCCAACAAACTAGACTTTCCGTAAATAAGTTATCATCAAACTCTTTTCGTGTTCTAGCAATTAACTCAGCTTCATGTTTCCAATGTTCAGCGTTTCCACCACCATCATGATGACAATATTTTAATGACTGTACAACCCTATCACCACATTTAAGATTTTGTGCCTCAACCCACTCTAAACCATCATCAGTTAAAACCCTAAACCTATGTACAGATGATGTCTCAATAGGTATACCACCAATATAAACAATATATGAATTTTTAATACCCTCATCATGTACTGCAACAAGTTTACGCATACCAAATTCAGACTGTACCATCAAATCACTATGTACACCAATATTATAAATCTCTTTCATTGTTAAAAGACCTCTATTAGTATACACACGTTCATTCTCTGACACACATTTGTATTGAGAAGTGAATCCAGCAATCGTTGTTACAGTTCCAGGACTCATACCACCGATTTTATCATCAATCTCTGGTATACCTGTAACCAGCCCCACAGGTCGTAACTTCTTATTATCATACTCTTGCTTAGAATCTATTTCAATATTAATGTCTTTAGCTTTATTACGATTAGACAATGAAGTTAATTTAGTAAATTCTTGTGCAATATCATCTGTAATACCATCACTCTTTACTTTAGCATTTAACTCATCTAACCGATTAGCAATATATTTATTAACCCTTTTATCAATCAGATTAAAAATATATACCCTAAAGTCATTGATACCAATCTCTTCTGCTATACGTAAATCATCCTCTACTGGATATTCACTAAACATCTTAACAAACAAATCAAGACTAGGTGTTTCACCACTCACTTCATAAGACTTAATGATGAAATCCATAAACTTACGTTCTACATCACTAAGAACACCATCAATCTTAAATTGTTTCTTATAGTTATCAGCTTCCTCTTCAAAGATTCTAAGATAATCCACATAATAAGGGTCTGACTTAGATAGACATGAATATATTACGTTTCTCATTAACTCACTCCCTTATCAATATAAATCAGAAACATTGTTAGAAGTCTCTACAGCCTCTTCTGTCTTAACACTCTTACGCTTTTTAGTCGTTGATTTAGTAATCTTTGTATCACTACTAAATACATTCGGCATATCTTTATTTAAATCAATAATAGTAAAACTATCACCTGACTTAAATAAATCATAGATAGATTTATAGCCATCCCTATCTAACATATCAGATGTAAAACCATGAAAGTACAGCCAATTTACTTTATTAGGTAACATACACCGATTAGTGATAACAGTACCAACTACACTAGCATTACGAGTAGGAATCATCTCACGATTAATATATACGCACAATACACGCTCGGTAATATCCTGTAATGAATACATCTTATCCTCATCCATTAAATGAGTATTTTCACTGCCCCTATTACCCCAAAATATATCATGTAGTTGCATCATACTACAATAGTAATATGATTGTAATGTTTCAAACCGACTTAACATAGCTAAGAATAACTCACGATGAATATCATGACTACCAATAAATAAGATATTCTTACCCATATCAATCTCTGACAACTGTTTAGATAGTGTATCTATACGCTTACCATACGCTACCCTATCTGCTTTAAATTTATCTACATCTATTAGATTTTTATAATGCAGAATAAAATTCTTAGTATGAAAGTTTTTATCGTAAATCACACGTCCATATCTATCCACTTTATTAATCTCCTCTTAAAATAAAAAGTATTTGTACATATTATAACACAAAATTGAATGTTACACATATACAAATACTTAATTATCTAATCAATCCATCGAATTGTTGGTTCACCTGTGTAACCTTTTTCCCATACGTACCAACAATAGCACACAGCACTACCACCCAAAGACCTATCATCATTACGATAAGAATTTGTACGTTTTCTGAATACATACATATATTTTAAAGGATATGCATCAAACAAAGGTTTACGTTTTTGACTTTCAAGAAACTGTACTTTAAGAAAAGCACATAACTTTCCACCTTCTTTTAAAATACTCATACCATGTGATACATGCTCCATAGCGTATTTATATGGTGGATTCATTACGATATCACCATCAATTTGAGTATTATCAGATAAGAAGTCTTTTGTATAACCAAAACCCCTATCAATTAAATCATACGCATCAACCTCATGTCCATGAGAAAGCAATACATTAGCAATATTACCATTGCCACAACTAGGCTCAGTAACTTTATGCTGTAAATCTACATAACGCAACAAGTCCTCAACAGCATTAGGCTCTGTTGAATAGAAATCATGTTCTTCCCTAGCATCCTTACTATGAGAACTAGCGGCTAGCATCTTAAAAATGTAATCTTTACTTGCCATTACAACACCTTTCAGTTACATATGTACACAACATATGCACCAACAAAACAAATACTAAATATAATAGCATACACAACTAATAAACGTATGAAACCCTTAGAAAATATTATATCATCCCTTAGTACCCTAAACAATAATTGAATCATAACATATAGAAACAATACTGTAGGAACGATTAAAACAAATCCACCTATAATACTTAACGCTAAACTATTCAATGATATCACCATCTAAGCCTACAGTCTGTGTAGGAACTTCTACATCTTCTGCTGTATTTAGTACAGAATTAAGTTCTTCCTCTTTTGTTTCAATCACTTGACGCTCCATTAACAAGAAATTCAACACCTCAAAACTTACTATGCAATCATTAATTTGTTTCTTCATTGCATTTGTATCTGCATCGCTTAAATTATCAATTTTAGATAATAATTGTTTTGAAACCTTAATTCTCTCTTCTAATGTACTGATTTGTGATGTAATCAACTCAACTGACATATTTAACCCTCCACATATACAATATCTGTATTAATATTATCTTTATACTTATTACACATCAACGGAAACATAGTTTTATCTTTGTTATCTATATCCATATAACAAAAACCATTATAACCCTTAACAATAATATATTTAACATCATCCCTATTAACAAAAGAAATGATATCACCAACAAATAATAACCTACCATTATTATCTAACACACCAGTAGACTGTCTAATCGTATTATAATCAATCTCTACCCTTGACACACTAGCATCTTTTTGTAATGTAGCTTCATCTATAAGCAACAGATAATCCTTACGTTCATCAGTAAAATGACTGTGTTTAATTACATACCCATAATAGAAACCCATATATTCTTTTGTAGCATCATCTATATCTAATGCCTTAACAAGATGTGGTCTTGTTATCTCACTATTAATAATATGATGCCTAGTATTTACTTCATCTGTATAAGAGAACCCCATTCGCTACCTCTAAGTATTTACCACTAGTAATATATTCGATATCTTCAAAAGAAAATACAGTATATACAATACCATCTTCTGTTTTAACTTTATACACATTAAAAATTAATGCATATAAGAAATTCATATCAACCCTAATGGAATAAAAACCAAAGATAACAAATACAAACAAAAGAATAGCACACCATGTATAGCTTTCTACTGTTAAAATAGCCATAGGTAATACTAACTTACCAATAAAGTCTACAATGAAAGGAATTAAATTCGTATCCCTTTCTACTGTTACCACCTCAAAATGACTAGCATCCTTAAAGTGATAGTTTTTTCTAATTTTAAATAATGTTACTGTTACATAAATAACTAACAACAACACGCATACACCAAAAACAGGTAAAAACATAATTATCCCCCTATCTTTCTCATAAACTCTTTATCATGTTTAAGAGTGTTATATGTTTTAATAGAATCATATCTATCACACTCTTCATGGATTTTATCAGCAATCATAGTTATGTACACCATAACTACAATTACTATAAATGCTACAACAATCATTTTATATCTCCTCTTTGCTATATCCTAAGTAAATTAATACTTAGGATATAAATCTGCATTAACAACGAAAACATCTAATACAGATAAAACAAGTAAAATTAAACCAACTAATTTATACCATTTAGTTGGATAGTAACCCTTACCTTGCATGAGAACATATCCAAAACCCCATGCAATAGCCAACAAACAAGGTAATCCGCTAAGTAATTTAATCATTTCCATTTTTTATTTCTCCTTTTTGAAAGACAATATTTAGTACCACATCAAGTACATATATAGTATAACATATGTGTAAAGTATTGTAAAGTGATAATATAAAAAGAGGTAGATTTTCACTACCTCTTTTAGTTTTTTATTTCTTATCTACATACATTTCATCTCTATCTTGTAATAGATGCATACATACAACTTTAAAGAACTCATCACAAGAAATCTTCTCACCACTATCTGTAACCATATAGTAATTATTACTTTTGTCTCTTCTGATATATTCAATCCCTAAATGCTGTAGTACATCTGATACACTTGTAGAAACACTATTCATACACTCCCCCTAAAACTACTCTAATATAAATGATATGGTATTAATAATAGAAACAATCACAACAAATGCTAATGACAACAATATAGACACTTTAGCATACACTCTACAAAATTCATCTAACTGATATGACTTACTAATACCACACACAACACTTATCAACAACACAACAAATACATATAATGAAATCCCTAATATAGAATACACACCATATGCATAATTTAATATAGCATTGACACCATCCATATCACACCTAATCAATTAAATAATATAACAATGGTAATTTATCAATCGTGTCGGCATTATAGAAGAAACGATGTAATGGTTTAGCAATTACTTGACACTTACTACCATCTGTAGAGTACACTTTCATCTTATCGTCTTTAACAACAATATAATCATACCCATTAAGCATGAACTCACTAGATAATACCCTTGCTATGTATTTAACGTCAACTCCGTTACTATACTTAGTTAATACTTCAACAACAGGGTCAACTACTTCTGTATCCATATCTTCAACCTCGTTTTCTTCCACAACTTGACTAGAACCTAATGATTTTTTATACCCCTTAGCATGGCTCATAACTGATTCCAAGATATCATACACATCATTATCAATAAAATCTTCACTATATGTATAGAATTCTTTAGCAACTGCATTAATTCTATAAGCCATATCTTTAATTGTTGTCTTAAAAGAGTAGATATCCATCTTATAATTAAATAAAGAAGATTGCCAACCAGCACTCTCACAATATAATAACAACCCATATAGGTAATAGAAATCTGCTAAGTTAAGCTCAGTAGGTCTAACCACTGTTTCACCATCTGTAAATGTAATGAGTAACTCCATATTGTAATTATAGTCAGACATATTATATCGTAACTCTAAACTATCAACCTCTTTAGTGATACCATGTAGTGTATCATCAACCACCTTCAACAAAGTGATTAAACTCATTCTAGCTTCATTAAGATATCCACTATTAACAAACACAGTATCTTTTAAGATAGTATCTCTGTCATATAACCCATATGTAGGTAACACTGTATTCCCATAGTGATACCAATTAATATGTATATCGTCATCACTATTAGTACAATACGTATCTGGATTTAATTTAAATGTATCACTACTTGTATAATATTCACAAAACAGATTATCATAATTCCCATACTTTAATTCATTCATTAACTCAACCATATGCATAGATGATGTAAATCTAACATGACGATACCATGTAGAACCTACCACTTTAAGTACATCGACCATCATGCATAATACACTAGGAATAATAGTAGTATAGTCGGACTCCTTAACTGGTAAAGTATTAAAATTAATAATACTCCCTATCAATTCTTCTCTCTCATGATATCTACGATTAAGAATTAAAATATGTCCATCTCCACATGTTACATCATTATCAAATGTACCATTTTCAAACTCTAATGCATGTTTCAAACGCTCTAATCTAAGATATGTATCATTCTTAATTTTGTATCTAAAGTAATAAATAATATACAACATCATAGCTTGTGATATATGTTTATTAAGACCACTACAACCCATTTTATCTAAAAATACTTTAGTAGTTGCACTATAATTTGTATAACCATCACCATATGTATCACGCAACAATGTATCTGAATGACATACCATAGCACTTACGATATCAAACACAGTTATCTTATCTTTTTCACATGAATAATTACAACTTACACCAATAGTAATTGCATCGACTACATCTTTAACCAACCTAACAGTATTGATATGCTCCACATCTGTACTCTTAATCTCTTTAGGTAAATTAATATACAGTGTATTAATCAATCCTACATCTCTCGTATCATTGTAACGTACATGAGTCTGATACCCATTGCTAACACTCTCTAATTCATCTTGATATACCTTACGTAATGTTTTAAGTTTATCAAGATGTAGTTTAGACAACATAAACATAACAGCATGAATATTCTCAATAACCTCATGTACAGCTATTTCTTTTCTAGTTGTAAATGCTACATGTTGAATAATAGGAGATGTCATTGGAACATCCTCACCCTTATTATTGTACATATGAAATGGATTTTTAAAATCATCATGCACATATCGAATACAACAATTAAAATAATCACCATCTACAAAGTAATTAAACAATCTATGACATTCTAATAGATAGTTAAGAACATTCTTAAATACATTCCCCTCTAAATATGCATTAAGAGTGAAATTAGGACACAATCGATATGCTGTTTTATTCTGTTTTAATAACTCCTGTACTTCATACAAACTATAGATAGCATGAGTCATAATAAAACGTAACTTATCTAACACAGATTTAATCGTCATATTAGATAACATATCAAACTGCTCAACTATGCCCTCACTTAAATCAAAATTAAAGAAATCACCATCAAAGTCTATACCCTTCTCTTCAATAGATGTAATCTTAGTATCATAGCCATGACGATTACCACGGGCTTTTAATGTATAAAACAACTCAATGCATCTTACATAATCCTCTGGCGTTAAACGTATCTCTTCTGTATTGTATATCATAATCTAATCCCCTTTCAATTATTTACACATATATACGTAATAAGATAATGGTAATAAATCTAACTTATCTACGTCATAGAATACACTATGTAAAGACTTAGGTACATACTCTTGCATTAGAGTATCAGAATTAGAATATACTACTAAATCTTCCCCATCACGCATAATTACATCATACCCACTATCAATAAACTCTAATGCTAAATCTTTAGCTAACATAAGATTTCTAGATTCACTAGAACGTACTAATTTTGTTTCCTTAGTATTCACTACTTTCATTTTTCTACTCCCTTCACAAGAATTAACTACTACAGATAACTTACGTAAATTATCAACTACATTAAAAATATCTTCATCAAAACCAACAAAATTAAAACTAGTTACCATCATATCCATTACTTCAGATAGAATATCATATACTTCCTTTAATGTAGCATCATAAATCTGATACCCACTATCCTCATGAAATAGACTATACACGGCATAACTAAAAGTATCTGTAACATCTAAAGAATATGTTTCAACCCTACCATCATATGTCTTAATAATGAATGATAGTTTACTAAAGTCTTTAATATCTTCTACACCAATAGATACTGTTTTAATGTCCTTAGCATTAATCTCCTCAGCAAAGATAGAAAATAACTTGTTAACAATATGACGTAATACTACTTCCATTCCCTTATATCGTTCTTCTACAATATACAATAGCGGTTTATAATTATCTACGTCTTTAACGAAATATTTACCACTCAAAGGAAAAACCATATCAAAACATGTTAATAGAGAGTCGCTATTAATAGTACCCATATAGTTAGTATTGCAATTAAGATATTTGTTAATCTCATAATCTAATGTAATATATTTATCTTCTTTAGATTTAGCAATATCTGAAATCATTCTAAACCCATTCAACGCATCAATAAATACAACATCTTTATCTCCATTTAATGTATTATAGAAACTCTTAACTAAACCTCTAGATAGTTTTAGCAATTCTACTACATCATCAACACCTAAACGTATGCCAATAGAATTGTCATCAATATATTTATGCAATGAAAGAACTTCATCATCTTTATGCTTATGATGAACTACCATAACATGCATATCGTTGTCCCACGTAAAATCAGACATATAGTTATCTTTACAATAATTAATATAAGATAATAACATATCTAATCTATCAGTATTACGTGTATCAACCATAAAACTTCTATAATGAATTAAGTGCATATTAACACTCTGATGAATATGTGCATAACCACCAGAACTAACACTAGTAGCAGATAGCAACAAACACACATACGGCATGTACACATTATAACCACTAGAACCATTAACGCTTTCATACTGATATCGTAAATAAGACTGTATCGCACTAGCAACTGTAACGTAGTTATCAATGATAGGTGTATTCAATAGATACCGATGACCTTCAATAGCCTTAATAAAACACTCAACCTTATTCACATAATCTAATTGATTGACTAAATGTTTAACCCTATTATTATCAACATACACAGAAAACACATTATCACCAAATACTACAAACCCTCCATTTTCAGTAACATAATTAATCTGCTTTAGACTTAAATCACTGGTAAAAACAACGCTTTTTAAACCTTCATAAGCAACTTTAAAGGGTTCGGCATATAATCTAATTAAGTATCGAATAACTGTATCAATATTATTCAACACATCTCTAACTTTAATCTCATGAGAACCACTAAACACAACAGTAGGTAACAATCGAATAACTATATTATCCCTAACAATAGTATTTGGTGTAACTGCATCTATACTGTTATGTGAGATAACAAAATTAACACAATCCCTATGCACATCATACTGTGTTATAATAACGTCATCCATACCTCTTCCAGTATTCATATTACATAAATTATTAATATAATCATACAAATATTGATACTCATACAACAGTTTAACTTTATCAGATTCATCCTGATTATCAAACTCACGTAAATACACGAAACTAGGTACTAAGTTTTTATCTTCATTGGAACGATAATGTCTCGCTATACCACCATAATCGCTAACAACAGCATGACACACTGTATCATACAACTCCTGTACAGTTGTATCTAAACACACAATACAATCAGAAATAGCATTATTATGTTTAAGAAGAAGATTAATATCCACTCCCAACTTTTTTAAATCTTTATGCTCAGATGTGATATCTTCATCTTCTTCATTATAGAAACGTAATTTATTATTAACAACTTGAATACCACAATCTAAACCCACCATATTAATAGCTGATTGTAATTGAAAGACCATACGCACATAACCAACATACTCTTCTGCTGTAATAACATCAGCGGTAAAATATTGTGTTAACATCATTAACCCCCTATAAATGCATTCCACTTATCTTGATAGCTGTCTTCAAACATATTACATGTAGTATTCTTCTTAGCCATACGTACTCTATATGTCATCTCTAAATTCTTATTCCCTAACAATTCATACATCTCTTTATTCAAATGCTCAGGATATAAGAAATATTGTGTACCTACCTTATTATAAGAAATACTATGTAAATAATACGGTTTTTCGCCCATATAAACAATATCACCCTCACTAGGTAATCCTAGAATATCTTTAATAGCATATACACCACTATTAATAGTATCCATATTACCTAGTAACTTAAAGATAGATGTAATATTAAGATATGTTTTACGTTTAACCCTATCCCTATCTAAATCTTCCTGTGTATACTTCTGAACAACAGCTAATACTAATGCATTGGAACTATCTACCTCGATTGTACGATAACCCTTATCATATAACCTAATAAGTGTTTCATATAAATAAGAGAATTCCTTATCCAAATCTTCTGTATCTACCATTGTAGTGTTTTTATTGATTACTTCAGTATCATCTAGAATATTTTCAACTTCTGACTTCTTAGCTAATAAATTATCAACCAACCCCAATACATCCCCCTTTCCAAATCTATTCTCAGCATACATACGTACACACTCAATATCTTCCAACCCAATAGGTACAATATAGCTATTAGCTTGTAGATAATCCATTAAAAAACTAATAGCATAATAATCATCCCTATAAAACGTATGTACTCTTCGAAGAACACGTTTAAATACTTTACCCATAAATTTATCAAATGCTACCACATATCTCTTAGGTATATTCTTCATAATGTCGCTAACCAAATCAGGTTTAAGAAAATAACCATCTATTCTAACTCTGTAATAAACCTTGCTACAATTTACATATCTTACAATATCCTTAACCCCAAGGCTTTCAAAATAGGTTAACATACTCATGACCATATGATATGTTTGTGAATCAAACTTTTTATACGTTTTATTCTTCATCTTAATTCCCCTTTATTAGTTTTTCTAATTCTTTATCTAACACATAGAACTCATCAGAAATATATGTTACATTATCAACCTTATACGTATACTTCATTTTATTCTTTTCATACATCTTCAATAAGATATCTAGCATATACTTATTGAAGTTTACTTCCCTACTTGACTTGTAGTATTCTTTTGACTCTTTAGTATACAAAGGAATATCTAATGCACCATCACATAACTCTTCCATTAAGTTGGAATATATTTCTCCATAAGTACAACTTTCACACTCATCATTACCCCACACACTCTGTAGATATGATATGCATTCTTTGTTTACTTCATACATTAAATCATAACTAGGAATCATATTCTATCTCCTTATAAGAACTACTATTACACATATAGTATACTAAATATAATAAAAAAGAGATAATACAAACTTTTTTAGTTGTTTGTATTATCCCCATAAAAAACTTTTATACCCATATTTTATTTTAAGTCAGTATATATTAGTACTATATTTAATGTTATAAAAAGATAAACCATTACATATAATAACAATTTAACAATATATGTTAAAACATCTTTTATACCTACACCACGTCTTAATAATGTAACAGTATCCCAAAGATATATCCCTACTAACACATCTAATAACATTAAAAATATAAGAACTAGCATAGCTATAATTGGAGGCTGAATACTAATACTATACATTTTTACTCATACCACAGTCATAAGGAATAGCTACATTTAATTTCTTATCATACACATCTACATATGCTTCTTTTTTATCACCATTATAGGTTACTTCTATTAACTCTTTAATATCAGTACCACCTACAATAGCTTTCCAATTTTGTAATGTTTTGCATGACCATACTACAAACATCTTATCTTCAGCAACAACATCACTTGTATAACCACAACTATCTTGTAGCACTACTCTTGCAATATCTAATGCTTCTTTTTGTACATTAACCATTATTTACTCCCATGTATAATTAACAACTGGCTTCTTTTCTACTTCTCTAAAACTAAAGCAACTTTCCTCACCAAAATAATCTTCCCAATAGGAATACTCATAGAATTTACCATCTACACACTTATAAATATATCTCTTATGAGTATTAGTAGAATCGCCTACAGCATCTTCAAATATAGTATCTACCTTAGTAAATAAGCCATCTGGCACATTCCACCACAAGCTATGAACCATTTCACAACTCTCAGCATCTAACAACTTCTGTATATATTCCCTATTCTTTAGATTTTGTAACATAATTATATACCTACTTAATTCCAAATAATAAATTCTTTATATACTCTAAGTTATTAGTAATCCAATAGCTAATGCTAAATACCTCTTCTGTATCTTCGCTTTCAGTATTTTCTTGTGTAGATTCACTACTAACATTAGAACTACTGTTATCATTATTTCCAAATAATGTATGATAGAACCACGTACCCATAAATGCACCTGTGAAACTATCGAAGAAACCACCACTCTTATTAGTAGTGTAATAATTATTTGTTACATTAGTTGTCTTATTCTCTGTAGAAGATTTAGTAATACTTCTTGTTGTAGAACTCTTTGGTGTGCTAGTTTTAGTTACTGGCTTAGATACAGGTGTAGACCTAACAACAGGTGGTCTACTAATCACAACAGGTCTAGCAGTACTAATAGCACCAACATATGTAGTACCCAATAATGCTAACACTGAAAACACAACTACACCACGTTTAAATAATATATTCATTACACTTTAACTCCTCTGTCTGTTTCTTTAATTCATTAGTAGCTATAACACGCATATTTCTTTCTACATTATAATGTGCTTTAAACCCATTTAGGTATACTTCAGAATAATCCTTAAAACTTTTATCATCTGAATCCTCAACTGATTTTTCAACAGACTTTAAGAACTTTTCATAGTTACCTTCATTCGCTCGCTCATATGCATCTAGAAATTTTAATACACCTTTATTAATACATTGTTGGTATAAACCAGTAGAACTACCAATCAAACGATTTAATAGAAATACTTCTATCTTCAACTGTAGTACAAAGTACGTGTATTTAAATATATCTAACCAACTGCTATCTTTATCTTTCATATATCACTATACCTATCTTCTACAGTACCTCTAAATGAATGATACTTACTATCTTCTAAATAGAACGGGTCAGACGTACCCAATACCTCAGATGCAATATAACATAGTAATTGCCCTAAACGTAACTCTGGGTAACAACCCCATATATACTCTAAATCATTTAGTACCTCTTTATGTGTACTAATTACTTCATTATTATCTGTATATGAACGTGTCCTATGCTCTACATCCCTATGAATACACACTATATTATAAACCCCTTCTACACAAAAAACAATTAACTATAACTTATGACATACCTCATAATAGTTAACAACTTCTTTACCATATCTACGATAGCGATATGCAACTATATAAAACACAAAGTCTAGCACACTATCATAACTCCGAAGATAGTCTTCCTCATACATAGCACTTTCATACAAATTTCTTTTATGAATAACTCTTACTGAATGACCATCATAACTAGTATCTTTATCATTTATACCAAATACAACATACTCCTCACCTACACTCACATATGTCGTATTATCTGCACTCCAATGTACGTCAAAATTAGATGCATTGAATAACTCACCACTATGATACATATTCTCAAACCGTAAATATGTTTTAAGCTTCATATTAGGTAGGATTAATTGATATAACCCATGGCATAAACAAATTACACATATAACAAATGCTAACTGTATTAATAATATCTCAAAATGAAACATAATACATATCTACCTCTATAAATTAATAATATGCAACCTCTGTATCTTTATCACTATACACCACATCAGTATAATGTTTGATAAGTTTAAAATTCTTAATAGTATCACTTCTAAGATACTCATAATCCACTAAATTCTCTACAAAGAACTTATTAATCCTATAAGCACCCTTGTTAACAAAGTCTGTTGTGTAGATAACAACAAAATCGCTACCACTATAATGATATACAATAGTATCCTTACTAGAAAACTCTTCAGTAATAAAATTATCCAATGAGGATAGATAAGAGTTCATGAACTCACTAGCGGCAATAGTATCAACAAAAGATACTGTTATACAATCAATACAACCACTAATATGACTAACAACCTCACCTATAACACCCTTACACTCTAACTCACCACCAACGGTAATAGTATATCTATCTAAAAGTCGCACATTACCAATATAGTATTCAATCCAGAAATATTCACCAGTCTTATATCTGACCTCATGTAAAATAATATCACCATAATTAGTTGTAGGCAAAACTACATCATTATAACTATACTTAAATACAAAATCTTCTGAATTATAGCTTGTATGAGATGCTAGTAATTCTAACTGTAATCTAAACTTAGTAAATCTTTTACTGTCTATTGTTGCCATAATGTAATCTCCACTTATTTAATTATCCACTTCATACAACCAATACGCATATAATACATTGCTCTATCGATTGACAACTTAGAAACACCTTTACGTTTCTTAGCACGTTTCTTATAACAGTCAAATTCGTAGAACGCACCATCTTCTGTATCTGTATCTACACCATTAATCAATATTAGACCAGCGTCACCTAACTTAGAATCAACTAACTCTTGATTATCATAATACATCTCACTAGGCATACAATAGTACAAATACATGACTTCTTTACTATCATGATATCGTCTCTTTTTGAAATCATTTAAGAAATCTCGCAAAGATAACTTAATCTCAACCTCTGTTAGATGTAATGTCTTTAAATTAAAATACAGAAAGTCGGCTTCATATTCACCCTTTCTGTATTCATACATAGATACATTAGGAACACATATATACTTCTTAAATAAATGTCTACCTAATATTTGTTGAAAATTAAATTCACATAGAAATCTACTCATCATCTAACACCAATGTCACAATACCATCTTTATTAACTACCTTAGCAATTTGATAAGGTGTACCTACAGCATTGACAACTTCTACTGTATCATCAACATAACATGATGTCTCTAATAATTCATTTATTAAGTCTTTTACAGAACATACTACCATAATTTTAATCCCCTTTTATTCCATTGATGAGATAATCTAAATTATTTTGTAAATTAGTACTCAAAATAATTCCAGTTTATATTCCCATCTGATAAACTACCTACATGACCGTTATCTTTATATCTACCCTTTTTAAACCATTTAATGCGTTTTAATTTCTTTTTCTTTTTACTCATTTGTGTATAATTTCCTATATAACTAATACATACTATGGAATATACCGAAGCTTTATGCGTATATCAGTATTTACTACCATAATTTTAATCCCCTTTTAAATGACTATCGTCTACTTTCTACAAAGTAATAAACAGCAAAAAATAATATAAACGCTATAGATTTAATGATAACCTTTTTATCCATATATCTACTTCCTATAAATAATATGTGTTACTGTATACTCTCGTATGTAAATGAAATCATAATTCATATCTTGATATTGTAATCTCTCTACATACTTATTAATTACTTTATAACCCCTACTATTCATATCTTTAATAATTTTATCTATCTTATAATCATCATACTCTCTACTATCATATGAAACATATAATGTATCACCTGTATGATGTCTTAATACATCATCATTCATAATATGTATAGGGTCAGATTTTAATTCATTATGCTTCCTTTGATTATCCTCTTTTATAGACACCAACGCTATCACAACAAATATAAAGATAACCAAATACATAAACCACTTACATATTTTCTTTAGTATTTTCTGTATCATTTCTTCCTATACGTCACGGTGACACCTTTGTTAGCATTGCTAATAAAATACATTGTCTTAGAAACAAAATATAATGCAGTATTATCGTCATATCTAATAGAATCTACTTTATAACCCTTACTATCCATATATTCAAAAGTCTTAGGTAAATAATCACTAGTACCAAGTTCATTAGCAGTATATCTATGACTAAACACATCTGAATCTTTATTCTGTTCAACCAAACTATCACTTTGACTAGTAATATAATAGTTTAATTTTTCTTCCCTACTAGCAGATATCGGTGGTTGATTTTTAACTGACGTATCACCACACCCAACAAAACAATCACCACAACCACCTATAAAAAGAGAAGTTAATAAAATAATCCCAATTAACATATAACGCATATATCTCAATCCTCTCACAGTAAATCTCTATGTCCACATAGAGAACCAATACTCTCTCAACTCAGATAAAGCTTCTAGAACTAATTCCCTATCTTCCTCATTTAAGTTATCTTCGCTAGTAGATTTATCAAAATAATATTCTAATGATGTAACAGCATGTACTAATGTATTATAACGCAATCTAGAATTCTCGTCATAATCAAATGCTTCAGGACTACCCTCTAAGTACTTTCTAACAAAGAAAGC
>ERZ773233.258-NODE-258-length-38885-cov-4.042544_pt1 | contig 38885 bp, 39 predicted proteins | sample MGYA00580991_ERZ773233 | MGnify/ENA primary metagenome ERZ773233 (study PRJEB29015, sample SAMEA2738178) | human oral metagenome | biome: human oral; feature: human-associated habitat; material: saliva | place: China | collected 2161 ...
ATAAAATATTGAATTTAGTACATGCTAAAAGATTGTCTGAGGCACAAGAATTGTTAAAAGAAATGAACAGATTATCAGGTTCATATAAATCTCAAATGAAGCAAAAGATAAAAGATATTTCATTTTTACAAGCAACCTTTGATATTATTTGTGATAAAAGAACGAATGACTATTTTGATGAAACAGAACCTCAAAACAAACTGTTTAGAATTATGTTTTCTTATTACAGTGCGCTTAACGCTCAGTTAAAAGGTGATGAAGCCTATGCACATAGTCTGTTTGAAAGCATCTCCAATGAAAATCCTGAGCTCTTCTATGTTCAGGAAGCGAAGAAGTATTTAGAAGAAGCAAATTAATGTCAAAACGTACTGATTTACTGATTGGGAGTAGGGTAGAAATCCCGAGAGTTTTCTCTTGGGATCTTTTGTTCTCTAATGAGTAAGCTAGAAAAAATGCTTTTTTTAGGTTATAATGATGAAAATTAAATATTAGTTTATTTGAGCTACAACTCAGAAATCGGCCTTGAGTGCATCGGTAGGTAGTATCAAGGGCGAGCTAACAAAAGCCAGAAGCTGTTTGTCTCAAGTTGTCTCTACAGATGGTCTTAAAAAAGGAGTTAATAGCCTGATTAAAGGCATGAGAGGATGGTTTAAATGACTATTGAAAGAATCAAAAAATTTTTTGAGTTTCAAAGAAGGAGTGTCCATGGACCAGTTCCACTTTGGGGCGTATTAAATGGGATTTTTATTTTATATCCTATATCCTTTTTGGCGTTTTTTGCAGGGGGATTAGAGGTACTCAACAATCCCTCTTTGTATCAAGGCTTGATTATTACAGGAATTGTTGTTTGGGTTTTAAATCTAGTATTTTTACTAGATCTTAAGCGAGGGATTTTAACGAGTTTTGGGACCTATCTAATGTATCTGACTGGTCATGTTTATGCCATTGTTGGCTTTAGTGCTATGAGCGGGGACTATAGCTTTATTGGCTTAAAACTTTCTCTTCCGCTTATCTATGCCCTTGTGATTATTATCGTCATGAGCTGTTTGGTCGATTTGGACTCTGAAGAGCTTATATCTGCAAAGGCCATCAGAAATGTCTATAATTTTGTAATGGGGCCACCATTAATTTTATCTCTTTGCTGTGTTTTTTAGGTATGTTAGGGCATGAGTATTTTTGGGGATGGGGAATGTCATTTCTCTTTATGACTATGGGTCCTTACTTATATCGAACATGGTTTTATATTATCTATGCTTACCAACACCGTAATGATGTCGAAGAAACAACTCCCATCAGGCATATAGAAGTGTCCTCAGATATGATCCAAGATAAGGAGTTTGATAGGGATAGATTTAGAAAGTAAAAATGAATGTACAAGCTACTGAAATGAGAGGATGGTTTAAATGAAGAAACGATTTCATAGAACATTGATAGATATATTAAATAATGCTAAGGGACCTGTTCCGATGTGGGGGACACTAACCCAAGTATTTGTTATATTTCCTTTGATAATGTTCATGTTCTTTATGACAGCAAATAGTTTAGTAAATCAATATGTTTTCAGTTCTATAAATATCATCGCAGTAGTTTTAGAGTTACTTTCTTTTGTAATTATTTTAATGTCAAAGTTACAAAGTAATTTTGCAACGGGACTAATTACCTATATTATGGGTGTTGTTACATATATAACTGGTCCCTTTGCTGTAATAGGACTAGGTGGAGGAGAACAATTCCTTTTATTTCACTTATTTGCAATATTTTTATATCCAATAATAATTTTTCTTCTTATGCTATTATTAGGTGGTGTTGATGGTCAGCAAGTGCTGAAAGAAAAAGTTATTAGTGTAATTTTTGGTATCCCAGGAGCTATTATTGTAATTTCAGTTATCTTACTTATTTTAATAGGAAACCCTGCTGCTTCTTGGTTATTATTTGGATTACAATTGCTATTTTCACCTTTTCTATTTCTTTCGTGGGGGTATATACTTTATCCATTAAGACATAGATCAGATGTATAAAGTTTTAATGCGACAATAGCCTGATTAAAGGCATGAGAGGATGGTTTAAATGATACTGGAACGAATTAAAAAAACATTTGAATTTCAAAGAAGTAGAATAAAGGGACCGGTTCCTCTGTGGGGGGTGTTAAATGGGATTTTTATTTTGTATCCCTTGGTATTTACAGGATTTTGGCTTGCAGGATTAAGGATTTTAAAAAATCCTGCCTTACATCAAGGCTTGATTATTACAGGGATTGTTGTTTGGATTTTAAATCTGGTTTTTCTTTTGGATCTTAAGCGAGGAATTTTAACTAGCTTTGGAACCTATCTCATGTATCTGACTGGCCATGTTTATGCCATCATTGCTTTCAATAGTTTGAGTGGGGATCATAGTTTTATCGGTTTAAAGCTATCCCTCCCTCTTATCCAATCCATTATTGTTATAGTCGTCATGAGCTGTTTGGTCAATTTAGACTCTGAAGAAGTTATCTCGCAGAAAGCCAGCAAAGTTATGCTTAATTTTGTTATCGCTCCTCCACTTATTTTATCGTGTGTCTGTATATTTTTAGCGATGATTGGATATGATTATTTTATGGGATGGGGAATGTCTTTATTATCAATGGCTTTTGGACAAGCTGTGTACTTACCTTTGTTTTTTATTATCTATGCCTACCAACATCGTCATGATGTTGAGGAAACAAGACAAATCAAGCATATAGAAGTGTCTTCGGATTTGATTCAAAATAAAGAATTTGATAAAAATAGATTTAAAAAGGAAAAGAAATATGATTAAAGAAATACAGCTACATATGACACATTTGATGACAGACCAGGTCCAGATTCATCCAGATGAGCTACTAGAACTATTTGCACATACAGAGCTTCTTCCATATACTGAAGGGATTTATAAGGATGGACCAACGATCTTTGAGATGATTCCAACTCAGTTTGATGAGGAACGACAAGATGTGACGGTGTATATTCCGGTTATTTCCGAAACGGCCTCCACTAGCCAATTAACTTATCTTCCGAGCTTGAGCATAGATGGTATTAGTCAGCGCGTACTATTCGCAGAAGGCTTAGATGAGAGACTTTATGAGATGAAAACCTATATCCGTGAGAAGGGATGGGAGTTGCAAGATAAGTTGTATCTCGTTTTAATCCCTGTTTACGATGATTTGTTTGTGGATTTGATTATCCCAGTGGAGAAATAATATGTCAGATATTACATACGGTACCAATCAATTTTTAATGTTAAGTAATGTCTTAAGTGTAGATTACAATATTGTTGGTGATGAAATTTCAGTTGCCTTTCAAGATATGGTTAATACGGCAGTGGCTGCGGGTTACACTCCTAAGAGCAATCCCTTTTACTCTTGTCCCCATGTAGGAGAATTAGAAGATGGTACTTACAACATTACAGTTTATCTTCCAGTTTATGAGGATTATCTAGGAGACGATGAATTACTAGAGGGGACTGCCTATAACAGTTATTTTCTAGTTCCACGAATGGTGGGAGCACGAGTGACTGGTGAGGAAGCTGTTGATTTTGATAAGGCGCTCTATGGTTTAACCAATTTATTAATTGACAATGAGCTAGAAGAATGTACACCAATTTTTTATATTTCGAGCAAGATCAATGGGGTCTTGTATACTGATATACTAGTAGGTGTTCGAGCTAGCTGATGAAAAATCCTGAGTTCTTCTATGTTCAGGAAGCGAAGAAGTACATAGAAGAGGTTAAATAATAGTAGGATATAGTGATGTACCGATTGGGGCTTATTCCAATCTTTTTTGTTTTGAAATGCGCTTGAACCCATCCTTGCTATAGAGCTCGCCTATATCCTTGGCTAGCTAGAAAATATGCTGGTGATAGTCAGTAGACCGCCTTTTTATGATACAATAGTAGGATAGAGTCAGTGGACATTAGCTGGCTATTTTATGCTAAAGAAAGGGACAAAACAAGTCGATGATTCTTGAAGAGTTTGACCAAAACCGTAAGGCCATCATCAATCCAGAGGATTTGATAGAGCCTATTGAAGGCTTTCCGCAGACGGCAGTGTCCTGCTTTGCTCGGGAGACCTTTGCCCGAATGCTGGCGGATTTTGACCATGAGTTGATTACGACGACATCTATGGCCAACATTGAAATTCCTATCTATCGGGTTTTTGCGGATGGACAGGAGCTAGCTCTTTTTAATGCACCAGTTGGAGCTTCCGCTTGTGTGGCTATTCTGGAGGATTTGATTGCTTTTGGTATGAAGAAGCTGGTTCTCTTTGGGACTTGTGGTGTGCTGAACGAGGATATCAAAGAAACATCCATCATTATTCCGACGGCAGCTTTGCGCGATGAAGGGACTAGCTATCATTATCAGCCGGCTAGTTCGGAGATAGCAGTCAATGTCGGCTTGCAGGATTTTCTGGTAAATTTCCTTGAACAGCGAGGGATTTCCCATAGTTTGGGCAAGGTCTGGACGACCGATGGCATTTTCCGAGAGACTGCAGACAAGCTGCGCAGGCGAAAAGAGGCGGGAGCTATTTGTGTGGACATGGAGTGCTCGGCTGTAGCGGCTCTGGCGGCCTTTCGTGGCGTTCAAGTTTGCCAGTTCTTTTATGCGGCGGATCATCTGTCTGAGGAGGCTTGGGACATGCGCAATCTGGCTAATCATGCGGACTTAGACGAGAAAGACAAGGTGGCCAACCTGGCGATTCAGATCGCTCTGGCCTTATAGAAAAACATGAAAAAACCAATTATTCAATTTGAAGATTTTAGTTTTCAATATCAGGCTCAGTCGGAGCCGACTTTGAAGCATATCAATCTGACCATTTATGAGGGGGAAAAGGTGCTGCTTATTGGGCCGTCTGGCTCTGGTAAGTCAACCTTAGGTCAGTGCCTCAACGGTATTATTCCCAATATTTACAAGGGTCAGGCCAGTGGACATCTCTTGATTAAGGGGCAGCCAGCCTTTGATACTAGCATTTATGACAAGTCAAATCTTGTCAGCACGGTCTTGCAGGATACGGATGGTCAGTTTATCGGGCTCAGTGTGGCAGAGGATCTGGCTTTTGCCCTGGAAAATGATATGGTGGACTTGCCCTTGATGCGGGAGAAAGTTCTGCGTTGGGCCAAGCAGCTAGACTTAGAGCAGCTTTTGGATCATCGTCCTCAAGACTTGTCTGGCGGGCAGAAGCAGCGGGTCAGTCTGGCAGGTGTCTTGATCGATGAGAGTCCAATTTTGCTGTTTGATGAGCCTTTGGCCAATCTCGATCCCAGGTCTGGTCAGGATACGATTGACCTGATTGATCAGATTCATAGAGAAGCAGAAACTACGACGATCATCATCGAGCACCGCTTGGAAGATGTGCTTTATCGACCTGTTGACCGAGTTGTCCTCGTCAATGATGGTCAGATTCTTTTTAACGGTGCGCCGGATGATTTGCTCAAGACGGACCTCTTAGCAGAAAATGGGATTCGAGAACCTCTCTATATTACAGCCTTGCGGCAGCTTGGTTTTGATGTGGCAAGCGCGACTCATCTGATTGATTTGACCAAGCTGGAACTTACAGGACTTTCGCAGAGACTGACCGAGCAAACAGCAGAGCAGGTTGATAGTAGGCACGAAGCCCTTTTAGAACTTGACCATGTTTCCTTTGCCTATCAGAGCGATAGACCTATTTTGCGGGATATCAGTCTGAAGATTTTCAAGGGTGAGCGGATAGCGATCGTTGGGAAAAATGGTGCTGGCAAGTCTACGCTAGCCAAGGCTCTTTGTCGTTTTATTGATACAGAAGGGGAGTATCGTTGGCAGGGACAGGATATCAAGGGCGACTCTATCAAGGAGCGAGCAGAGCGGATTGGCTATATCTTGCAAAATCCCAATCAGATGATTTCGACCACCATGATTTTTGATGAAGTGGCTCTGGGACTACGGTTGCGTGGTTTAGCAGAAGCAGAGATTGAAGAAAGAGTTCATGCTGTTCTCAAAACTTGCGGTCTCTATGAATTTCGGAGTTGGCCGATTTCAGCTCTATCTTTTGGTCAGAAGAAGCGGGTGACCATTGCGTCTATTTTGGTGCTAAATCCAGAGATTATCCTTTTGGATGAGCCGACAGCTGGTCAGGATCAGCGCCATTATACAGAGATGATGGACTTTCTCGATGAGCTAAACCAGCAGGGACACACGATTATCATGATTACCCATGATATGCAGCTCATGCTGGATTATTCTGATCGGGCCATCGTGGTGGTGGACGGCCAGATTTTAGCAGACCAGTCGCCTGCTCAGGTTTTGTCTAATCATGAGTTGATTGCAGCGGCCAATCTAAAGGAAACTTCGATTTTTAGCTTGGCTGAGAAGCTGGGAGCGGATCCGTTAGCTCTGACTCAATTTTACATGCAAAAAAAGGAGGAAAGTCATGTTTAATCAACAAAAATTGATTGGCTACCATGCAGGAAAGACTTTTCTCCATGGTCTGTCTGGTGCCAGCAAGCTCATCTTTTTTATCCTGGTTTCGGTGGCAGCCATGATGAGCTACGATACGCGTTTCCTCCTTTTTGTGGCTCTGGCTTCCCTAATTTTATTTCGAGTGTCTGAGATTCGGCTGAAAGATATTTCTTTTGTCTTGGCTTTTGCGGGAACCTTTGCAGCGCTGAACATTCTCATGGTCTATCTCTTTGCTCCTCAGTATGGGGTGGAGATTTATGGAGCCAAGAATCTGCTCTGGGCAGGATGGGGAGCTTATAATCTCACGCTTCAGGAACTCTTTTATCTCTTGAATCTTTTGCTCAAGTATTTCTCAACGATTCCTCTAGCGGTGATCTTTCTCATGTCCACCCATCCCAGTCAATTTGCTTCTAGTCTGAATCAAATCGGCCTTTCTTATAAGATTGCCTATGCGGTCAGTCTGACCCTGCGTTATATTCCAGATTTACAGGAGGAATTTTACCTCATCAAGATGTCTCAAGAGGCGCGTGGGCAAGAATTATCCAAAAAGGCTCCCCTTAGCAAGCGGGTCAAGGGCAATCTGCAAATCGTCATTCCCCTAATTTTCAGCTCGCTCGAGCGAATCAATACGATCGCGACAGCCATGGAGCTACGCCGCTTTGGAAAAAATAAAAAGCGGACCTGGTACACCCAGCAAGCCTTCGGAAAGCTAGACAAACTTGTAATCGTGGTGTCCGTCCTTCTACTAGCCCTCAGCCTTCTTCTTTTCGTTGTCAATCAAGGACGGTTTTATAATCCTTGGGCATAGGCTAAAGGTGGAAAACGAGCCATGTTTGGATTGAGAGGATAATTGGTGCAAGAAAAAATAAATGTTAAATTTTATAAGGAGTTAATTTTTCCTGTTTTTTGTGGTCTAGGGGCTTTCATTTTGCTCTTGGCTTTGTCACAGACAGATGAAGTCGGGGGAAGAATGACCCTGATTTTAATCATCCTGCTAATGGCGATGAGTGGTCTCTTTACTTGCCTTGCTATAGTCAATAGAGAAAAGAGTTTGCGAGGCTGTCAAGAACTTTATTCTCACTTTCCAGAGCTTGAAAAGGAATTTCAACTGATTTATAGCGATTCTCGTTATGCGCGTGAAAGTCTATCTCTCTATCTCTACAAGGATGCCATCATATGGGTTGATACTTATTTCCAATTTCTCAGGCTTTCTGATTTAGTTGATGTGACCATTAAGATTGAGGAAGTAGAACAAATGAACCATGTAAAAATTCATTATCTTTATCTGTATTACAATCCAATGAGTTCTAACAAAGATATTCGTCTGGCTTTTGGGCCTTATACGGATCAAAAATATGTTGACTTATTACAATTTTTAGATGTGATAAATCAAGTTGCCCCTCGGATTCGAATCTATAATGAAGCTGTGGAAAAATGATATGGTTTAACAAACATAAAAAATCAGGCAAGGATTGCCTGATTTTTCTTTTTATAATGGTCTTTTATTTGGCATACCGGCCTTGCGGGGGTATTTGTTGGGCGTTTCTTTCTTCTTTTCAACCACTGTGATAAAGCGGGGATCGCCGTTTGGTAGGGCATAACTGAGGTTGTCTTGAACTTTACTAAAGAGTAGGTTCAAGGCATTTTTTGCTTCGTCCAGTTCTTCTGGAGCATTGGAAGCCTTGAGTGCCAGCAGCTTGCCCCCCACTTTTAGGTAAGGGATAGTCAGTTCAGATAGGACCTGCATCCGAGCGACTGCACGGGCAGTCACTAAGTCAAATTGAGCTCGAAAGGCCTTGTCCTGAGCAAAGTCTTCTGCGCGGCCGTGGTAGAAGTGAACCTTGTCCAGCTCGAGCTCCTCTGCAAGTAGTTTTAGGAAGTTGATTCGTTTGTTGAGCGAGTCAATGATAGTTACATCCAGCTGAGGGCAGATGATTTTCATAGGGAGGCTGGGAAAGCCAGCACCGGCTCCGATATCTAATAGCTTAAGCTCTTGATTATCAATCAGGCCTTGCAAAACGGGCGCAATTGAATCATAGAAGTGCTTGAGATAGACTTCGTTTTTCTCTGTGATAGCCGTCAGATTGATTTTTTCGTTCCATTCGACCAAGAGTTCAAAATAACGCTCAAACTGGTCTTTCTGGCGGTCGGTCAGCTCAATTCCCTGCTGGCTTAGTAGCTGGTAAAATTCTTGCGGTGTCATAGTTTCATCCTTGTTTTCAGTATTCACACCATTATACCATAAAAAGAGGCAAGGTGCTGCTGCCTATCAGCTTCTTGGGTACCCAAGGATTAGATACTGACTTGCTCTGATTTCTAGAAAAGTGAAGAAGCTTTTTCTAGATTTCTGACATTTTAGCGTTTGGATATTACTCAAGCTAAAGCTCTTTTACTAAATGACATGTCAAGAAAGACAGGTTGAGCTTTTTTTGTTATAATAGGTGCAATCAAATCATAAGGAGTATCTTTATTATGTCCATGTTTTTAATTATTATTGCAGTTGTGGCAGTTGTAGCTATTTTCGTGATTTCTGTTTACAATGGGCTTGTTAAGAGCCGCATGCAGACTCAGGAAGCTTGGAGTCAGATTGATGTCCAGCTCAAGCGCAGAAATGACCTGATTCCCAACCTTTTAGAGACGGTTAAAGGTTATGGGAAATATGAGAAATCAACCTTGGAAAATGTTACTCGATTGCGTAACCAAGTAGCTGCTGCCTCATCACCTGCCCAGGCTATGGAGGCTAGTGATGCCCTGACTCGTTCGATTTCTGGTATCTTTGCAGTTGCTGAAAATTACCCAGATCTTAAGGCAAATACAAACTACTTGAAACTTCAGGAAGAGTTGACAAATACAGAAAATAAGATTGCTTATTCTCGCCAGCTTTACAATTCAGTAACCAGCAACTACAATGTCAAAATGGAAACTTTCCCAAGCAATGTCATTGCAGGTATGTTTGGCTTCAAAGCAGCAGACTTCTTGAAGACACCAGAGGAAGAAAAGGCTGTTCCTAAAGTAGATTTTAGCGATTTGGGGTAGGTGGCCACTATGTTGTTTGACCAAATTGCCAGCAATAAAAGGCGTACTTGGGTTCTCCTCGTCGCCTTCTTTGCTCTTTTAGCTTTGATTGGGGCAGCTGTCGGCTATCTTTGGCTCGATTCTCCCTTTGGTGGGATGGCCATCGCCTTTATCATCGGTGGCATTTATGCTGTCAGTATGATTTTTCAGTCCACAGAGATTGTCATGTCGATGAATGGTGCGAGGGAAGTGTCCGAGCAGGAAGCGCCTGAACTCTATCACGTTGTGCAGGATATGGCCATGGTGGCACAGATTCCTATGCCTCGGGTCTACATCGTAGAAGATGCCTCGCCCAATGCCTTTGCGACTGGCTCAAAGCCTGAGAATGCGGCCGTGGCTGCGACAACTGGATTACTTGCTCTCATGAATCGAGAGGAGCTTGAAAGTGTAATGGGGCATGAAGTCAGTCACATTCGCAATTACGATATTCGCATTTCGACAATCGCAGTGGCACTTACAAGTGCTGTTACAATGCTGTCTAGCATGGCTGGGCGCATGATGTGGTATGGCGGTGGTGGTCGTCGAAGAAACGATCGGGACAATGACAATGGCTTAGGAATTGTTTTGATGATTGTCTCTCTGCTAGCTCTTCTCTTGGCGCCGCTTGCTGCAACATTGGTGCAGTTGGCCATTTCCCGTCAACGTGAGTATTTGGCAGACGCTTCAAGTGTTGAGTTGACCCGCAATCCTAAGGGAATGATCAATGCCCTGCTGAAGTTAGACAATAGCCAGCCTATGGAGCACCATGTAGATGACGCCAGTGCAGCGCTCTATATCAATGACCCGAAGAAAAAGGGTGGCTTACAAAAGCTCTTTTATACTCACCCACCAATTTCTGATCGGATAGAAAGATTGAAAAATATGTAATAAGGAGGCCTAGGCTTCCTTTTTTAACTCTAGTTGTTTTTGAAGCTGAGCAGAAGGCAGACACCACCAAGCAGAGAGAAGACCAACCAAGCGCTTCCCATGTTCCAAAGGCCGAGACTAGTGAAAATCATGCTTCCCAGTGGAATGGAAAAGGAAAAGAGCATGGTGAGAAAGTTGGAGGTTTGGGCTAATACCTCTGGAGGAAGTTTACTCAGCAGCATGCTGTTGATTTTAGGATTGATTTTTCCAGAAATGTACATGAGAAAGGTAAGAAAGAAAATGCCCAAGAGAGCAGGAGCTTGGAGTAAATTGCTGATGCCTAATAGGAGGAGAGCTAGCGAGCACCAAACGACGAGCCGCATCAGGGAGAGCTTTGAAAAATGATCATTTGAGAAGGCACTGGCAGAGATAATCCCAAGCACTGTGCAGGACTCGATGACTAGTAGAGACTGGCTTAGGTTTAGCCCCCAAAATGGGTGATCCAATAAATAGAGATTGTAGAGTCCCATGATAGAGCCGGCCAATGCATTTAAGAGGAGGACTTGAAGCAGCACTAGCAGGAAGTTTCCGATTTTTTCTTGTTCAAAAATCATTTGGACATTCTGGTAAAGGTCTTTCATCTGAGCCTTGAAAGGAAGTTTTTGCTCTGCAACAGCAGGAGCATCATGGGTGAGTTTTTGGCGAATCAGATAGAGAGTGCTTGAGGAAAGTAGGAAGCAGAGGGCATTGATGAGGGCGACCATAGCGAAATTCTGCTGGCTGATACTAAGTAACCAAACGCCCAAGGCTTGCCCAGCAAAATTTCCCAAAAAAGTGAGAAGTTGAGTGAAAGAGTAAGCTTCCATCAAATCTTTCTCTTCTATATTTTTCTGTAAGATAGGCATCTGTAGGCCACTGCGATAGTCGCTGATAATGTCAGAAAAGATATTGAGAAAGCAGACGGTAGCAAAGGCGAGGTAGGAGGCAGACTTGGTCAGGAGGGCGACTAGGATGAAGAGGAAGGCTTGCAGGTAACCTAGATGAATAAGCCAGCGAGCCTTTTGATGGGTTTTATCAGCTTGCATCCCGACAAAGACTGTGAAAAAGGTAGGAATAAGAACGATAAAGTTGGCAATACCGACCGCAAACTTGGGCTGGGGCATGCTAGAAGCAAATACGATAAAAACGATATTATAGATAGAAGAACCTAAGATATTAAATATCCGTGATAGACTGATAAAGGCAAATAGTCTATTTCTTAAAGCAAGTTTCATAATAAATCTCCTTTGGGATGTATCAATTTCGGAATGTGAAGGCATTCCAACTCGCAATGCATTGGTAGTTATGATTATAGCAAAATGTGGCATGCCCGCAAGGCCTTTTCGCTGACTGGTAGAAGCTCGTAGGCCAAGTGGTAAATATCTGAAAGTGACTTGCAAAAGCTATAAGGTAGCCTATCAAAAACTGACATATTCTTTTAAATTTTTTTTTATACATGAATGTGATATAATAGATAGGATATGACAAAAGAATTTCATCACATTACCGTACTTCTTCATGAAACGATTGACCAGCTTGATGTTCAGCCAGATGGCATCTATGTTGATGCAACCTTGGGCGGAGCTGGTCACAGCGAGTATCTTTTGAGCAAGCTGGGAGACAAGGGGCATTTGTATGCTTTTGACCAGGATCAGACTGCGATTGACAATGCCAAAAAACGTCTGGCTCCTTATATTGAGCGGGGCATGGTGACCTTTATCAAGGATAATTTCCGCAATCTCAAGACTCGTTTGAATGAAGTAGGGGTCGAGAAGATTGATGGAATTTGTTACGATTTGGGGGTATCTAGTCCGCAGCTAGATGAGCGGGAGCGTGGTTTTTCTTATAAACAGGACGCACCGTTGGATATGCGGATGAATCAAGAAGCTGCCTTGACAGCTTACCAAGTTGTGAATCAATATCCTTACAAGGACCTAGTCCGTATTTTTTTCAAATATGGCGAAGATAAGTTTTCCAAGCAGATTGCCCGTAAGATCGAGCAGGCAAGAGAAATCAAGCCTATCGAAACAACAACAGAGCTGGCTGAGATTATCAAATCAGCCAAACCCGCTAAGGAACTGAAGAAAAAAGGTCATCCAGCTAAGCAAATTTTTCAGGCTATTCGGATTGAAGTCAATGACGAGTTGGGAGCGGCCGACGAATCCATTCAGCAGGCCATTGACTTGTTGGCAGTAGGTGGGCGTATTTCAGTGATTACCTTTCATTCGCTGGAGGATCGTCTGACCAAGCAACTGTTTAAAGAAGCTTCAACCGTAGATGTTCCCAAAGGTCTGCCTTTCATTCCAGATGATTTGCAGCCCAAGCTGGAGTTAGTTTCACGCAAACCCATTTTACCAAGTAAAGAAGAATTAGAAGCCAATAATCGCGCCCATTCTGCGAAATTGCGCGTGGCTAGGAAGGTGCATGAGTAAGTTTCATGGCAGAAAGAGAACAACACCCTATTCAAAAACGGATTAGGAAATTTTCCCGAGTTGAAAAAGCCTTCTATGGCTCTATCATTTTAACAGCGATCATCCTTGCAGTTAGTATTGTGTTTATGCAGACCAAGCTGCTGCAGGTCAACCATGATTTAACTGAAATCAACGCTCAAATTGAGTCGGAGCAGGCTGAACTGGATGATATCAAGTGAATGAATTGACACGTTATGAAAGGCTGTCCCAGTTGGCCAGCTCTCAGGATATGAAACTCCAAAAGGGAAATCGTAAGACAGTGAGTACAACCAATGAGTAAAAGATTTTTAAAAAATATTCAGCGATATGCTTTAAAAAATAGACAAAGCCCAGAATACAATCGACGAAAAGTTGGAAAAAGCATGAGTGCCTTGGCCGTCTTTCTTTTTTTCATTTTCTTGATTAATTTTGCGACCATTATTGGGACAGATCAGAAATTTGGTGTTAATTTGTCAAAAGGCGCTAAGCAAGTGCACCAAAAGACGGTCGTCGTTGCTGCCAAGCGAGGAACGATCTATGATCGAAATGGTGTGCCCATTGCTGAAGATGCAACGACCTATAACATTTATGCTGTTATTGATAAAAAATACAAATCCGCTGCTGGCAAGGTCCTCTATGTGGAGGAGTCTCAGTATGAAAAGGTTGCTGAGATTCTTAATCAACATCTAGGAATAGACAAGGACTATGTTAAGCAGCAGCTTGCGCAAAAGGATTTAAAACAGGTTGCTTTTGGTTCTCAAGGAAATGGGATTACCTATAGCACCATGAGCTCTATCCGGCAAGCGATGGAGAAGGAAAAGATAGAGGGGATTGATTTTACAACCAGCCCTAACCGTAGCTATAGTAACGGTATCTTTGCTTCGCAATTTATCGGTCAGGCTCAGATGCAAGAGGATAAAGATGGTAACAAAACTCTTGTAGGGAAATCTGGTATGGAGCAGTCGCTAGACCGTATCTTGGGCGGTCAGAATGGTCTGGTTACCTATGAAAAAGACAGCAAAGGAAACATTATCCCAGGTTCAGAGGAAGTTTCTGTTAAGACAGAAGACGGAAAAGATGTGTATACAACCCTCTCTGCCCAGCTACAGACATACTTGGAAACGCGGATGGATGCCTTCCAAGAAACAGCTAAAGGAAAATTTGTCAGTGCGACTTTGGTCAGTGCTAAGACAGGCGAGATTCTAGCAACGACCCAGCGTCCGACTTATAATGCGGATACCAAAGAGGGCCTGAATGTAGATCATTTGAAAACTTGGAATAGCTTCCTTTACCAGACGCAGTATGAGCCTGGATCAACGATGAAAGTTATGACTCTAGCCTCAGCGATTGATAATGGATCCTTTAATCCAACCGGAACATTCGATAGCTCAGAATATAAGATTGCAGATGCTACCATCCGCGACTGGGATGTGAACATGGGGTTAGCAACAGGACAAGTCCTGACCTATGCTCAAGGCTTTATTTTCTCAAGTAACGTTGGTATGACACGCATTGAGCAGGATATGGGCAATGCCAAGTGGATCGATTATCTATCGAAGTTCAAATTTGGCTTACCGACTCGTTTTGGGATGGGCTATGAAGAATATGGTGCCCTGCCGGCAGATAATGCTGTAACCATTGCTATGAGTTCCTTTGGACAAGGGATTGGGGTAACCCAAGTACAGATGCTACGTGCCTTTTCAGCTGTGTCAAATGATGGTGTCATGTTAGAGCCGAAATTTATCTCTGCCATCTATGACTCAAAAACGGGTAGCGCTCGTAAATCTCAGCCAGAAATTGTCGGTCATCCAGTTTCAGAAAAAGCAGCGAAAACGACTCGAAATTATATGATTCAGGTCGGAACCGTTCCTTACTATGGAACCCTGAATATCGGTGGTGAGCCGGTTATCCAAGTTGCTGGGCAAGATGTGGCCGTAAAATCCGGAACAGCCCAAATTGCGACAGATAAGGGCTATTTGGAAGGGGAGAATAATAACATTTACTCCGTAGTAGCCATGACGCCGGCAGAAAGTCCAGATTTCATTATGTATGTCACTGTTCAGCAGCCTGAAGTTAAATTTTCACCACTTTTCTGGCAGGAAGTTGTTAATCCAGTCTTGGAAGAAGCTGTGGCACTTAAAGATAGCTTGAATCTAACTGGCGATAGCCCTGCTTTGGAATTGGTTGAAAAAGAAACAACCTACAAAATGCCATCTATCGATGGTTTGACCAAACAACTGAAGTTAAAAAATCAAATCAGCCCAGGAGGCTTGGCTGATGAGCTTCGCCGCAATCTAGTACAGCCAGTCATCCTAGGAACAGGCAGTGAAATCAAGAAGATTTCTGTAAAAGAAGGGCAAGAACTGAAAGCTAATCAACAGATTTTGATTTTAAGTGATAACTTTGAAGATTTGCCAGATATGTATGGCTGGACCAAGGAAAATGTGGAGCAATTTGCTGAATGGCAAGGGCTGGAAGTCAATTTTAAAGGCAAAGGCTCAAAAGTTGTCAAACAGAAGGAAAAGGTCAATACAGACCTGAAAAAATTGAAAAAAATAACCGTTACATTGGGAGACTAGCATGTTAACAGCAATTATTGCAGGAATTCTGACCTTTATCCTAACGCTTGTTGGGATTCCTGCCTTTATCCGTTTTTATCACAAGGCTCATATTTCAGGCCAGCAAATGCACGAGGATGTTAAGCAGCATCAGGCTAAGGCTGGAACGCCGACGATGGGGGGAACCGTCTTTCTGGTTGCTTCTGTTTTGGCTAGTTTTGTGACAGCTTTGCTTTCTCAACAACTATCCAACGGTTTGATTATGATTCTCTTTATCTTGGTTCTCTACGGAATCGTTGGCTTTTTGGATGATTTCCTCAAGGTCTTCCGTAAGATCAACGAAGGCCTGAATCCTAAGCAGAAACTAGCTCTGCAGCTGGTAGGGGGAGTTATCTTTTACTTCTTCTACAATCAGCACGGGGCAGGTGACTCTCTCAATGTCTTTACGATTCCAGTGCAGCTAGGTTTCCTCTATATCTTCTTCGTCCTCTTTTGGCTGGTTGGTTTCTCCAACGCTGTCAATCTGACCGATGGAATTGATGGCTTGGCTAGTATCTCTGTTGCGATCAGCTTGGTAGCCTACGGGGTCATTGCTCTGGAGCAGAAGCGCTTTGACCTTCTGATTGTCATTATCAGCATGATTGGTGGTTTGCTAGGTTTCTTTGTCTTTAACCATAAGCCGGCTAAAATCTTTATGGGGGATGTGGGAAGTCTTGCTTTGGGTGGTATGCTTGCAGCCCTCTCCATTGCCTTGCACCAAGAGTGGACCTTGCTTCTCATCGGAATCGTCTATGTCTTTGAAACGACTTCTGTTATGATGCAGGTGACTTACTTCAAGCTGACGGGTGGTAAGCGGATTTTCCGTATGACGCCAGTCCATCACCACTTTGAGCTTGGTGGCTTTTCTGGTCATGGCCAGCCTTGGAGTGAATGGAAGGTTGACTTCTTCTTCTGGGGTGTAGGCCTCTTAGCTAGCTTGCTGACTTTGGCCATTCTATATTTGTAATATGAAGGTGGGTGTAAGCCCGCCTTTTCTTGTCCTGAGCCGAGCAGAAAAGATATTTTTCTGGTATAATAGATAAGATTAAGAGTAAACAGAGGAAAAAATGAAATTTACAGAATTTAACTTTAAAGATTATATTCAAGAAGCCCTCAAGGATCTGAACTTTGTGGAGGCGACAGAGGTTCAAGAAAAGCTGATTCCGGTGGTGTTATCTGGCAGAGACTTGGTTGGAGAGTCCAAAACGGGATCAGGCAAGACCCACACCTTCTTGCTGCCTATCTTCCAAGAACTCGATGAGGAGGTGGACAGCGTCCAAGCGGTGATTACAGCACCCAGCCGAGAATTAGCAACCCAGATCTATCAGGCTGCCCGTCAGCTGGCTAGCTTTTCAGAGCAAGAGATTCGAGTGGCCAACTATGTCGGCGGAACTGACAAGGCTCGTCAGATTGGCAAGCTAGAGTCCAGCCAGCCCCATATCGTCATTGGAACACCAGGGCGGATTTATGACTTGGTTGAGTCAGGCGATTTGGCTATCCACAAGGCTCATACCTTTGTTGTGGACGAGGCTGACATGACGCTTGACATGGGCTTTTTGGAGACGGTCGACCGGATTGCGGCTCGCTTGCCTAAAGACTTGCAGTTTTTAGTTTTCTCGGCCACTATTCCACAGAAGCTTCAACCTTTCTTGAAAAAATACCTATCTAATCCGGTCATGGAGCAGATTAAGACCAAGACAGTGATTGCCGATACCATTGATAACTGGCTCCTGTCAACCAAGGGACGGGATAAGAATGCCCAGATTTATGAGATTAGTCAGCTCCTCCAGCCTTATCTGGCGATGATTTTCGTCAATACTAAGACTCGAGCGGATGAATTGCAGGCCTATCTGACTGCGCAAGGGCTAAAAGTGGCTAAGATTCACGGTGATATCCCGCCGCGGGAGCGCAAGCGTATCATGAATCAGGTCAAGAATCTGGATTTTGAATACATTGTAGCGACGGACTTGGCGGCTCGGGGGATTGACATCGAGGGTGTCAGCCATGTCATCAATGATGCGATTCCGCAGGATTTGTCTTTCTTTGTCCACCGGGTTGGTCGGACTGGACGAAATGGCCTTCCCGGCACAGCCATTACCCTCTATCAGCCGAGTGACGATTCCGATATTCGTGAGTTGGAAAAGCTGGGCATCAAGTTTACTCCTAAGATGATCAAAAATGGTGAGTTTCAAGATACCTACGACCGAGATCGCCGTGCTAATCGGGAGAAGACCAAGGAAAAGCTGGACACAGAAATGATTGGTCTGGTCAAGAAGAAAAAGAAAAAAATCAAGCCAGGCTATAAGAAAAAGATACAGTGGGCGGTTAATGAAAAGCGCCGCAAGACCAAGCGAGCTGAGAACCGTGCACGTGGTCGAGCAGAACGCAAGGCTAAGCGCCAGACTTTTTAGCCATAAATTCTTTCTATGGGAGATATAGAAAAATTATATTTTAAAGACCAGTGAAACTATGATAGACTAGGATTACTGGTCTATTTTATTGTCATTTACCAGCTACCTACCAGAGATTCAGAGATTGGCTATTCTTGATGCCAAATAGTTTTCATCTGGGCCAAATTATGATAGAATAATGCATTATCGAGAAAGAGAAGTAATTGAAATGTTTACAACTTACATCCTAGCTGCAAACTGGTATGAAGAGCTCTTGAAGCTCCTTCCAGATGGTAAACTGTTTAGTCTACGGGCTGTTTTTGATGCCATTCCAGCGATTCTGAAAACCTTGCCTGTCACACTTTTGTTGACGCTGGGTGGAGCATTTTTCGGCATCATCTTGGCCATGATTTTCGCAGTGGTCAAGATTAACCGCACGAGAATTCTGTATCCTATTCAGTCTCTCTTTGTGAGCTTCCTTCGTGGGACACCCCTTTTGGTTCAGCTCATGCTGACTTATTTTGGGATTCCGCTCTTGTTGAAAGCCATCAATCAAAAATATGGGACGGCTTTTAATATCAATGCCATTCCTGCCTCAGTCTTTGCAATTATTGCCTTTGCCTTTAATGAAGCGGCCTATGCCAGCGAAACGATTCGGGCAGCCATTCTTTCAGTAGATGCGGGTGAGATTGAAGCAGCTCGCAGTCTGGGAATGACCAATCGCCAAGTCTATCTGCGGGTCATCATTCCTAATGCAGCAGTTGTGGCAACACCGACTCTGATTAACTCCCTCATCGGCTTGACCAAGGGAACTTCTCTGGCCTTTAGTGCGGGTGTTGTAGAGGTATTCGCCAAGGCTCAGGCTATCGGTGGCTCGGATTATCGTTATTTTGAGCGCTTTATTTCCGTTTCTATTATTTACTGGATTGTCAATATCGTGATTGAGCAAATCGGTCGTGCGATTGAAAAGGCTATGGATATCAAGGCTCCAGAAAATCTGGAAAAAATGGAGCAAGCGCAAGGAGGTAGGATCTGATGATTAAAATTTCCCAGTTAAGTAAGGAATTTTCTGGCCAAAAGGTCTTGGATAATCTGAGTTTGGAAATTCAAAAAGGCGAAGTCATTGCTCTAATAGGCTCCTCAGGTGCTGGTAAATCAACCTTTCTGCGCAGCCTTAACTATCTGGAGCAACCAGATAGTGGAAGGATTGAAATTGATAACTTTAAAGTGGATTTTTCAACTATTTCACCAGATGAAGTTTTGACTTTGCGTCGAAAATTAGCCATGGTTTTCCAACAGTTTAATTTATTTTCCCGTCGGACGGCTCTAGAAAATGTCAAGGAAGGTCTGCTGGTAGTTAAGAACTTGTCTGACCAAGAAGCGACTAAAATTGCCAAGGAAGAGTTGGCAAAGGTGGGCCTGTCTGACCGTGAGAATCATTATCCCAAGCATTTATCAGGCGGTCAAAAACAGCGGGTTGCTTTAGCGCGGGCCTTGGCCATGAAGCCAGATGTTCTCTTACTAGATGAGCCGACCTCAGCCCTTGACCCAGAACTAGTCGGTGAGGTAGAGAAATCCATTGCTGACGCTGCCCAAGCAGGACAAACCATGATTCTGGTCAGCCATGATATATCTTTTGTTTCTCAGGTAGCAGATCGGGTGCTTTTCTTGGATAAGGGCCATATTATTGAGTCAGGCAGTCCAGAGGAGATCATCAATCATCCCAAGGAAGCTAGAACCAAAGAATTCTTTGCTAGTTACAAACGGACTTATATTTGATATAATAGAAAAAGTGAAAGCTCAGTTGGCTAGACCAGCTGGGTTTGTTTTCGACTAAAACCTTTTTAAGGCAACTGATTATTGAGGAGCTGACATGTTAATTAAGATTTTTTCTCTCTATATCCAAAGTCTCATCTATACGACGATTCTGGTAGGACTTGCCGATGGCTTGTGGCTTTTATTGCAGAGACTCGGTCGCAAGAATCGAACTCTTGCGGTAGGTCAAAGCCAAATTTACGATCTTCTTTTGATTACAATTATGACGATTCCAATCATGTCTTTTGCGATTTTTGGCTTACTGGTTGTTCTTAAAGCTTAAATACTTGTAAAAGATTAGTTAGTTTGTTAGAATAACAGTAGTTACAACAAAGAGGAAGGAAAAAGATGATGTACGATACAATGATTATTGGAGCTGGTCCTGCGGGAATGACAGCGGCCCTCTATGCAGCTAGAAGTAATCTTAAAGTGGCCCTGCTTGAACGCGGTATTTACGGTGGCCAGATGAATAATACTGCGGAGATTGAAAATTATCCCGGGTATGCCCGTATCAGCGGACCAGAGCTGGCTGAGAAAATGTTTGAACCCTTAGAAAATCTAGGTGTAGAGCATCTATTTGGTCAGGTTGAAAAGATTGAAGACCATGGCGACTATAAGAAAATCATTACTGAGGACGAAGTATTTGAGACCAAGACAGTGATTTTGGCTTCTGGTGCCAACCATCGTCATCTAGGAGTTCCTGGCGAGGAAGAATACAATAGCCGCGGAGTTTCTTACTGTGCGGTCTGCGATGGTGCTTTTTTCCGTGATGAAGATCTCTTAGTGGTCGGAGGCGGCGATTCTGCCGTTGAAGAAGCAATTTTCCTTACGCGCTTTGCAAAGTCTGTGACCATTGTTCACCGTCGTGACCAACTGCGGGCGCAAAAGCTCTTGCAGGAGCGGGCCTTTGCCAATGAAAAAATCAGCTTTATCTGGGATTCAGTTGTCAAAGAAATCAAAGGGGACGACCGTAGGGTAACCAGTGTGGTTTTTGAAAATGTAAAAACGGGGCAAAGCAGCGAGTCAGATTTTGGTGGCGTCTTTGTTTATGTCGGACTAGACCCTGTTAGCGATTTTGCCAAAGACTTAGGGATTTGCGATGAAGCTGGCTGGATTGTGACGGATCAACATATGAAAACGGCTATTGACGGAATTTATGCCATTGGTGATGTCCGTCAGAAAGACCTACGCCAAATCACCACAGCCGTTGGAGACGGAGCAGTGGCAGGGCAAGAAGTTTATAAATACATCACAGAGCATTAAACAGGAAGAGGATGGGAATAAGATCAAAAAATGATTGATTTTTTGGTCTGTCCCAGCTCTTTTTTATTTTTTTACGAATTACATAATAGAAAGAATAAGTTTCAAATCAGTTTTGGATTAAACGAAACAAATTTGTTACCAATTTGTAATAATTGTCCTATTATGCTACAATAAAGGTGTGCAACTCTAAAAAGGATGGGGAAAGCGTATGAAAACAAAAGGATTAGTTTATTTAGCTAGTACAGCTATTTTATTAGCAGCCAGTGCTAATAGCGTTTTTGCTGACGAAACAAATCAAGCAGCAAATGATAGGCAGCAAACGGAGCCTTCAGTTGCTGTGACCAATCGAGATGCTTCTAAACAGGCTGAACCAGCTGACAAGTCTTCAGAAGTAGATTCTGAGACAAAGAAAGATAGCAGTACACAGGAAACCTCTTTAGGTAAAGATGAAAAGGTCGCTTCAAGTTCCTCTGAAAAGGATAGCAACTCGTCGCTTGAACAGCCTAAGAATGATTTAGCATCAGTCTCTTCTGAAAACATTTCTTCAGGGAGAGCCTCATTTAGATCTGCGACAGCTGCTTCTGATAAGCCACAAGAGACAGAAGCAAGGGGAGCATCTGAGCCAAAAGCGAGAGTTTCTCGTGCAGTTGATGACAAGCCTCAAGGCACTATCAATATTACAAATGTCGATCCAAATGCTGGTACCTTCGATGTGCATGTAACCAATATCTCATCCCCTAAGCCTATCAAAAAAGTCGCCCTACCAACTTGGTCTAGCGTGAATGGTCAGGATGATATTATCTGGTACGATGCTAAACGACAAGTGGATGGCACCTATAAAATTAGTGTTACAGCTCGTGACCATAAGATGTCCACAGGTGAGTACAATATCCACCTCTATTATCTATTGGAAGATAATCAGTTGGTCGGTGTAGGCGGTACAAAAACAACTGTTACCATCGGAAAACCACAAGGAAAAATTGATATTGTAAATAATAATCCAGACACAGGCAGTTTCGATGTTGTTGTCTCAGGAGTTTCTAATCCTTATGGTGTGAAAAAAGTTGTTGTTCCTGTTTGGTCTAGTGTCAATGGTCAAGACGATCTAGTCTGGTACGAGGCGCAGCGCCAGACCAATGGCAACTACACTGTCACAGTCAAAGCTTCCCACCACAAGAACTCTCTAGGTGAGTACAATATCCATCTCTATTATGTTCAGGATAATGGTCAGCTGGTCGGTGTAGGTGGTACAAGTACTGTGGTTTCTAAGGCTCAGCCTAAAGGAACGCTAAAAATTGAAAACAATAATCCAGATACAGGTAGTTTCGATGTTGTCGTTTCTGGTGTTTCCAGTCCTTATGGTGTCAAGGAAGTCAAGCTACCGACCTGGTCCACCGACAAAGGGCAAGATGACCTAATCTGGTACACAGCAGTCAAGCAGGCTGATGGTACTTATCGGGCAACCGTCAAAGCAGTAAATCATAAGAAATCAACAGGCGAATACAATGTCCATCTCTACTATATTCAAGATGACGGTCAGCTGGTTGGTGTAGGTGGCACTCGAACAACAGTTAGTGTATCTCAACCTAAAGGAAGCTTAAAAATTGAAAACAACGATCCAGCTACTGGCAGTTTTGATGTCGTTGTCTCTAACGTTTCCAATCCTTTTGGTGTTAAGGAAGTGAAACTGCCGACTTGGTCTAACGATAAAGGTCAAGATGACCTAGTCTGGCATACAGCAATCAAGCAGGCTGATGGCACCTATCGGGCTCGCATCCAGGCTCGCGATCACAAGTATTCTCTAGGAGACTATACGGTTCACCTCTACTATATCCAAGATGACGGTCAATTAGTCGGTGTAGCAGGTACCCAGTTCAGCCTAGCAGCCAAGCCTAAAGGAACCTTGAAAATCGAGAACAACAATCCGGATACGGGCAGTTTCGATGTTGTTGTCTCCGATGTTGTCAGTCCTTTTGGTGTCAAGAGCGTGCATCTTCCGATTTGGTCTAGTGATAAAGACCAAGATGATATTGTTTGGTACACAGCCACCAAGCAGTCCGATGGCACCTACAGAGCTAGCATTCAAGCCCGCAACCATAAGATGTCCACTGGTGAGTATCATATCCACCTTTACTACCTTCAAGATAATGGTCAGATGATTGGGGTTAGTGGCACAACAACCACTGTTTCTGTTGCTAAACCAAAGGGAACTCTCACGATTGTCAATAACAATCCAACAACAGGTAGTTTTGATGTTGTCGTAAGCGGAGTGAGCAGTCCAGAGGGAGTTCGTGAAGTGCTTCTGCCGACTTGGTCTAGCACCAATGGTCAGGACGATATTATCTGGTATCGAGCTGCCAAGCAGTCTGATGGTACCTACAAGATGAATATCAAGGCGAGTGACCATAAATATTCTACAGGTGAGTACAATGTCCATCTCTATTATGTAGGGAATAATGGCCAGTTGGTCGGAGTTGGGGGAACCAAGACGACCGTATCTCTAGGAACTCCCAAAGGTAAGTTGACTATCCAGAATAATAATCAACAGACAGGTACCTTTGAAGTGGTGGTTTCTGAAGTTGAGAATGCTTATGGTGTCAAGGAAGTCAAATTGCCAACTTGGTCAAGTGCTAACGGTCAGGACGACATTATTTGGTACACAGCAGTCAAGCAAGCCGATGGTACTTACAAGGCACAGGTCAATCTACGTGACCACAAGTATTCTACAGGCGAATACAATATCCACCTCTACTATGTGCAGAATGACGGCCGTATGGTCGGAGTTGGAGGCACGAAGACAACAGCGAATGTAGCTTCAGAACACATTAAGCCAACGGGTCAAATCACCATAAAGAATAATAATCCTCGATTAGGCACGTTCGAAGTTGTAGTAACGAATGTTTATAGTCCAAAAGGAGTCAAGGAAGTCAGTTTGCCGACTTGGTCAAGTGTCAATGGTCAGGATGACATTGTTTGGTATCGGGCTCAAAAGCAAGCCGATGGTAGTTATAAGGCCCTAGTACGCACCTCTAGCCATAAATATTCTACGGGAGAATACAATATTCACCTCTATTATGTTCAAAATGATGGTAGTTTGGTAGGCGTTGGTGGAACGACTACAACGGTCAACAGAGGAGTTTATGATACGCCTTATTATTCACAACGTGATCCTAGATGGGCTGGTTTATATTATGGAAAATATAATTTAGCAGCTTCTGGCTGTGTTCCTACTACATTAGCAATGACTATTTCTGGTATTACAGGTCAAACTGTTTTACCAACAACCGTAGCGGACTTCCTTTATCATCATACAGACTCCTTTAACAAAAATGGTCTATTTGGAACATCAAGTAAGGGTATTGTCCAAGGGGCGCAGAACTGGGGACTGACAACAGACGTCTTGCATTCATCAGCTGCGCTTAAAGAAGCTTTGGCAGCAGGTCATCATGTCATGGCGGCCGTTGGTAGCAGTGTCTTTGCCAGCCATTTTGTTACCCATGAGATAGTCTTGAAGGGCTATCAAAATGGTCAAACACAGGTCTATGATCCTTATAATGCGAATAATAACGGTTGGTACTCAGTGGATTATATCTTTGGTTCAAAGAGTGGAGCGCCTGAAGATAATACAGAAGGTTCACCGTTTATCTCTGTGAGAGCTTAGATTACAGCTGGTCACAAAGCAATTTATAGGGGACTTTAGCACACTTTAGTGAGCTAACAGTGTCTACATTCAAGAGGTTGGGACAAAAGAGTCCCAGCCTCTTTTTTATGGCTACATTATAGATATGGTACAAGAAAAAAACTCACAGAGACTCAACTAGTGTGAACTGTAAGTTGCTAGCCCACCAGCTCCACTATGAGATTCTATGAGTTTTTATCGTCTTATCATATTGGAAGATGATTTGCGTCTTCATCTTGATATTTTCAAAAGCGTCAGTTGCGACTTATGCCCTAACGAATGCCATTCCGAGCACACTTCCCCAATAATATTTCCATCTTGTTTTTTCAAGATATTTTTTAAATGAGATTAATTCATCGGACTTATTCTTGAGCACCTCGTCACATACAAAAGGATACAACTTAAATGCCAAATAACTAATTTGGTCCCCTTTCTGTAGCCCTTTGGCACTACTTAGGAGCTCTTCTCGTAACTTTGAGCTAATGATGATACTATCGTTATTATAGATCCTGTCAATCTGTTGGTAGTATTCATCCCTCTTCTTGCAATTTTTAGTAAAAAGCATAACCAAGACCTCCTCATAAGTTTAAATATATAATTGGTCGGGTAAAAACAAGAAAACTAGAAAGTAGAGCTTACAATCCTTGGATTGTATCATCTCAAAATGGGTCACAATAGTATTGTCCCAGCAGATTTATAGAGTTTTCTGCACTTCATAAGGTAGGAGCGAACATTTGTCCTTAGGTCATTATAGCAAATATTTTTTTGAATATCAATTTTAAGTGTATAATCGCTGCCAAAATTTTGACAATAGGAGCGATAGACCTATAGTGTTTAAGGAGAACAATTTGCTGGTCATTCGCTGCTATCAAAAGCAATATAAACGAACGAAAAAATCATTTTTAAACTCGCAAAAAGGCGTTAAAAAATTGATCTGGATGGAGTAGATTGCGGATTAGGACAGTGCTTCGATCAATGGCTTGAAGTTTGTTTACTAAGCGCTAGTTTCTGCTTCTGCAATTTGCATTTTAAAAAATTCTCTTTTAGTGGTATAATAAGGGTAATATCTTAGAGAAAAGAGTTCATTTATGACAAATTATGCCGTTATTTTGGCTGCGGGTAAGGGTACTCGCATGAAATCAGATTTACCAAAGGTCTTGCACAAGGTGGCAGGAATTTCCATGCTAGAGCACGTTTTCCGCAGTGTCAGTGCGATTGAACCTGAGAAGACTGTTACTGTTATCGGGCACAAGGCTGAGCTGGTCGAGCAAGTCTTGGCAGGTCAGACAGAGTTTGTCCGTCAGACCGAGCAGCTGGGAACGGGCCATGCGGTCATGATGGCTGAGCCTGTTTTGGAAAATCTAACTGGTCAAACCTTAGTTATTGCTGGCGACACTCCTCTGATTACGGGAGAAAGCCTGAAAAACCTGATTGATTTTCATATCAATCACAAGAATGTTGCGACAATCCTGACTGCTGAAGCGGACAATCCTTTTGGCTATGGCCGGATCGTGCGCAATCAGCACGGAGAAGTCATCAAAATCGTTGAGCAAAAAGATGCTTCTGACTTTGAGCAGCAAATCAAGGAAATCAATACAGGGACCTATGTCTTTGACAATGCCCGTCTCTTTGAGGCTCTCAAAAATATCAATACCAACAATGCGCAGGGAGAATACTATATTACAGATGTGATTGGAATTTTCCGTGAAAATGGGGAAAAAGTTGGAGCCTATACGCTGAAAGACTTTGACGAAAGCCTCGGTGTCAACGACCGTGTGGCCTTGGCGACAGCTGAAAGCATTATGCGCCGCCGGATTAACCAGCAGCACATGATTAACGGTGTCAGCTTTGTCAATCCAGATGCGGCCTATATAGATATTGATGTAGAAATCGCGCCTGAAGTTCAAATCGAAGCCAATGTGACTCTGAAAGGTCAAACCAAGATTGGGGCGGAGACTATTCTGACCAATGGGACTTATATTGTAGACTCAGAAATTGGTCAGCGAGCGGTCATTACAAACTCGATGATTGAAGAGTCTAGCTTGGCAGATGGCGTGACGGTCGGGCCTTACGCTCACATTCGTCCAGGTTCTAGTCTGGCCAAGGATGTCCATGTCGGTAATTTCGTTGAAGTCAAGGCGTCTTCGTTAGGTGAAAACACTAAAGCTGGCCATTTAGCCTATCTTGGAAACGCTGAGCTGGGAGCCAATGTCAATATTGGGGCTGGTACAATTACGGCCAATTACGATGGTCAGAATAAGTATAAGACGCTGATTGGGAATAATGTTTTTGTCGGTTCTAACTCAACTATCGTTGCTCCAGTAGAGTTGGGTGACAATTCATTAGTTGGTGCAGGCTCGACTATTACCAAGAGTGTTCCAGCAGATGCTATCGCTCTAGGACGTGGTCGCCAGACCAACATGGCAGAATACGCCAAGCGTCTCCCTCATCACCCTCAAAATAAGTAGGTGTAGTCATGGAATTTGAAGAAAAAACCGTCCAACGGACGGAGATTTATCAAGGACCGATTTTCAAAGTGGTTCAGGATCAGGTGGAACTGCCGGATGGTAAGGGTCAAGCTCAACGAGATCTGATTTTCCATAATGGCGCGGTGGCTGTGATTGCCATCACTCCGGAAAACAAAATGATTTTGGTCAAGCAGTACCGCAAGGCCATTGAAGCGACTTCTTATGAGATTCCAGCTGGCAAGCTAGAAGCGGGGGAGAACGCAGATCCTCAAGCGGCTGCCCTGCGCGAATTGGAAGAAGAGACTGGTTATACTGGCCAGTTGGAGCTGGTTTATGATTTTTACTCTGCCATCGGTTTTTGCAATGAGAAAATCAAACTCTACAGCGCTAGCCATTTGACAAAGGTCGAAAACCCTCGTCCCCAAGACGAGGATGAAACATTGGAACTTTTTGAAGTCAGTCTGGAGGAGGCGGAGCAGTTGCTGCAAAACGGCGACATCTGCGATGCCAAGACCATCATGGCTCTTCAGTACTGGCAACAAAAAAATCTGAATAAATAGGAACGTAGATCAATGGGAAAAGCTTTATTAACAGATGAAATCATTGAGCGGGCCAATCGTGGAGAATATATTGATGGTCCCTTGCTGATGGACGATGAAGAAACTAAGGTCATTTCTATTGCTAGAAAAGGAACTTTCGGCTATGCTGCTCCACGGCAAGCTGTCACTCAGGATACTCTGCAGATTGAAGTTGAACCGACAGTTATCAAAAGTCGTCGAATCGAAAATCAAAAACGAAGTATTTTTCAGGCTAAGTTAAACAAAATCCTGTTCTGGATTGTGCTTCTTTTGATTGGATTAATTGCGGCCATTATTTGGCTATGATAAAGTGGGGAGTGAGGGAAACGAGAAGATGAAACTCTGCTTCCTCTCCCTCTTTTTAATGTAAAAAGGAAAGAATAAATCATGAAAATCGGAATTATCGCGGCTATGCCTGAGGAATTGAAGCTGCTGGTGGAGCATCTGGAGATGGCAAAGAAACACCAGCGCCTAGGGCATGTCTACCATACTGGTCGGATTGGCCATCATGAGGTTGTCCTGGTGGAAAGTGGAATCGGCAAAGTTATGTCGGCCATGAGTGTGGCTGTCCTAGTCAATGACTTTGAGGTGACGGCGGTCATCAATACAGGTTCCGCTGGAGCAGTGGCTCCAGGTCTAGAAATTGGAGATGTAGTGGTGGCAGATCGCTTGGTCTACCATGATGTGGATGTGACAGCTTTTGGCTATGATTACGGTCAAATGGCACGGCAGCCCCTCTACTATGAAGCCAGTCGCTACTTGGTTGAGGAGATGAAAGCAGTGTTGGAAAAGACCCAGCAGACGAGCCGAGTTGGCTTGATTGCGACGGGAGATAGTTTTATCGCTGGACAGGACAAGATTGACCAAATTAAGGCTCATTTTCCTGATGTTTTGGCAGTAGAGATGGAGGGAGCAGCCATTGCTCAAGCCGCTCATTCTCTTGGTTTGCCTTTTATGGTCATTCGTGCGATGAGCGATACAGCCAGCCATGATGCCAATATCACTTTTGATGAATTTATCCTAGAAGCAGGGAAGCGCTCAGCTGAAACCCTGATTCAATTATTGAATACCTTAGAGTAAAAAAGACTTCAGAATGAACAATCATTCTGAAGTCTTTTTGTGTAGGATTAATTTATTTGACGATAGGCTGTTTATTAGAGTCTAAGGTAAAACCTTCTCCTAAGATTTCATGGGCTTCTGTAATAGTTGTAAAGGCAAATGGATCGATGTCATTGATAAGTTTCTTCATTTGCTGCATTTCATTACGAGAGACAACGCAATAAACGATTTGCAAATCTTGCTTGCTATAGAAGCCCTGTCCTTGCAGATAGGTGACCCCTCTTCCAAGTTTTTCATTGATGGCTTCAGCTAGTTCTATTGGTTTACCGGTGACAATCAGGAAGCCTTTGCCAGCGAAGCCACCTTCAGCAATCAAGTCAATAACACGAGAGGTGATAAAGACAAACATGAGTGTATAAGAAACCATGCGTAGATCTTTAAAGACTAAAAGAACCAGAGAGATCACGATAAAGTCCACTGTCAGCATGAGGCGGCCCATGGAGATGCTGGTATATTTATTGAAAATACGAGCTACAATATCGGTACCACCAGTCGTTCCACCAGCATTGAAAATAATGCCTAATCCGACTCCCAAAATAATCCCCGTTCCAAGGCAGGCCAGCAAGACGTCGCCGTCCAAGGAAGAAAAGAAATAGTCTTGCAAGTGTTTGGAAGCAGGCAGCAACTCGAATACTTTAAGCCAAGCTGATACAGAGAAGGTGCCTAAAATGCTGAGATAAAGGGTGCGATTTCCCAATAATTTCCAAGCGAGAATAAAGAGTGGAATATTGATGACCAAGTTGGTAGTTGATACAGGAATCTTGAAGAGGTAGTAGACAATCAAGGTTAAACCCGTTGCTCCGCCCTCATACAAGTGAAAAGGAATCACCAAATAATGAATCCCAAAAGAAAAAATTCCAGCCCCTAGAATGATGGCCAGTATATTTTTAAATTTAAACATCAGACTCTCCTAAGAATTTTCTGACTCTATTTTATCAAAAGTTTTCATTTTTGAAAATAATATGAAATAGTTTTCGAGAAATTCTTCTATGGGCTTTTGGGATAATTTTTGGTACAATAAAGAATAGACTAAAATAGGAATTTCTGCAGCCATTGGCAGAATGAATGTAAGAGGAAAACGATGAAAAAAGGTGTTTTTATATCGCTAGAAGGCCCAGAAGGTGCTGGGAAAACCAGTGTTTTAGAGGCTTTGCTTCCTCAGCTGAAAGAGATGGGCTATGAGTTGCTGACGACTAGAGAGCCTGGCGGTGTCGCTATTTCTGAAAAAATCCGCGAGGTGATTTTGGATAAGGGGCACACAGCCATGGATGCTAAGACCGAGCTACTGCTTTATATTGCCAGCCGGCGTCAGCATCTGGCGGAGAAGGTTCTGCCTGCTTTGGAGCAAGGAACATGGGTCTTGCAAGATCGTTTTATTGATAGCTCGGTGGCCTACCAAGGCTACGGACGGGGCTTGGCGGTTGACGATGTGGAATGGCTCAATCAGTTTGCGACTGATGGACTCAAGCCAGATTTGACCCTCTATTTCGATATTGATGTTAAAGAAGGGCTGGCTCGCATTGCTCGAAATAAGGAGCGCGAAGTCAATCGTTTGGATCTAGAAGGCCTCGACCTGCATGAGCGCGTGCGTCAAGGCTATCTGGCTATTTTAGAAAAGGAACCAGGACGTGTCGTCAAGATAGATGCTAGTCAGCCGCTGGAGCAAGTTGTGGCCGACAGTTTGGCAGCTATCAAAGAACGTTTTATCAAATAAAAATGATAGTAGAAGATTTACGTCAGGCTCAGCCTAAGCTTACAGAAACTTTTCAGCAAATCTTAGAAGCAGGGCGGCTCAATCATGCTTATTTATTTTCGGGGAATTTTTCTAGTTTTACCATGGCTTTGACCTTGTCCCAGAGTCTCTTTTGTGAAAATCGTCAGGGAGTTTGGCCCTGTGGTACTTGCCGGGCTTGTCGCTTGATTGAGAGTGAGGATTTCTCAGATGTGACGGTTGTCCGACCGGTGAATGGCATTATCAAAACCGAACGCATTCGTGATCTGGTGAGAAGTTTTTCCCAGAGCGGTATGGAGGGCAACAAACAGGTCTTTATCATCTGTGATGCAGATAAGATGCATGTCAATGCCGCTAATTCCCTCCTCAAGGTCATCGAAGAGCCCCAGAGTGAGATTTACATCTTTCTTTTGACAGCCGATGAGCATCTGATGTTGCCCACCATCAAGAGTCGAACGCAGATTTTTCACTTTCGGAAGAATCAGGTCGCTCTCCAGCACCAGCTGGAAGAGGCTGGCTTAATCAAAAGTCAGGCTGAGTTGCTGGCTGCATATAGCCAGACCCAGGAAGAGGCCAATCAGTTGGTTTCTAACAAGTCTTTCTTTGAGCTGGTCAATGAGAGTCAGCGATTTGTCAAGGCTGCCCTGACCAATGAGAATCAGGCTTATCTTCAAGTGGCCAAGCTGGCTAAACTGGCTGAGGACAAGGATAAACAGGAGCAGGCCCTTAAAGTCTTGGAGGTCTTGCTGGCCAAGGAACTTGGAAGCGAGGCAGGTCGCAAGAAACTGGAAGATCTCTTAGAAGCAAAGAAGATGTGGCGAGCCAATGTGTCTTTTCAAAATGCTCTGGAATACATGATTTTAAAAGCCAGTGCCCAAGCAAGATAGGAGCAGATAATGAATAAAAAAGAACTATTTGATGCCTTGGAAGATTTTTCTCAGACGCTTTTAGTGACCCTTGCCGAGGTAGAGGCCATCAAGAAAAATCTCAAGAGTGTCGTCGAGGAAAATATCGTCCTCCAGCTAGAAAATGACAAGCTGAGAGAGAGACTAGGTGAGGTAGAGCAAGCAGCACCGGTTAAAATCAATAAAAATCGGGACAACCTCCGCAAACTGTACTACGATGGTTTTCATGTGTGTACAGATTTCTATGGTCAACGCCGAGAAAACGATGCGGAGTGCATGTTCTGCGATGAGTTGTTATTTAGGGAGTAGAAATGCAGATTCAAAAGAGTTTTAAGGGACAGTCGCCCTACGGCAAGCTGTATTTGGTAGCGACTCCCATTGGAAATATGGACGACATGAGCATTCGCATGGTCAATACCCTTAAGGAAGTGGATGTCATTGCGGCCGAAGATACTAGAAATACGGGCCTTCTGCTCAAACACTTTGGGATTGAGACGCGGCAGATTAGCTTTCATGAGCACAATGCTCAAGAAAAGATACCGATCTTGCTGGACTTGCTCAAGTCAGGTCAAAATCTAGCCCAGGTATCCGATGCTGGCTTGCCTAGTATTTCGGATCCAGGTCATGATTTGGTCAAGGCGGCTATTTCTGAAGACATTGCTGTGGTGACGGTTCCGGGGCCCAGTGCTGGGATTTCCGCTCTGATTGCCAGTGGTTTAGCGCCTCAGCCTCATATTTTTTATGGTTTCTTGCCTCGTAAGTCTGGGCAGCAGAAGGAATTTTTCGAGAGTAAAAAGACTTATCCAGAGACACAGATCTTTTACGAGTCTCCCCACAGGGTCAAGGCTACGCTGGAAAATATGCTGGAAGTTTACGGCGACCGCTCAGTGGTTTTGGTTCGGGAATTAACCAAAATCTATGAAGAATACCAACGAGGAAGGATTTCTGAGTTGATAGACTATCTGGCGGAAACTGCTCTCAAGGGTGAGTGTCTCCTGATTGTGGCTGGTGCAAGTCTGGAGAAGGAAGATAAAGCGGATGAGGATCTCTTGGCTGAAATTGACAGCTTGGTCCAATCCGGTAGCAAGAAAAATCAGGCTATCAAGGAAGTATCCAAAAAATACGGGCGTAATAAAAGCCAACTCTATGCCCTTTATCATGAAGAAGACAGGAACTAGTCCTATTCGACTAGTTTTTTTGTGCAAAATCCTCCTTTTGTTCGGGAATTTCCCCAAAAGATAAATATCTTTGAAAGAATTATAGAAATTTTCTGAACATTGTGATATGATAGACAAAATACATTTTTGGAGGTAGGATATGACCATTTACAATTTTTCTGCTGGACCGGCAGTATTGCCCAAGGAAGTCTTGAAAAAAGCTCAGGCTGAGTTTTTAGACTATGCCCAAAGCGGCATGAGCGTGATGGAGCTATCCCACCGATCCAAAGAATTCGACGATATTATCAAAGAAGCTGAGAGCTTGCTGCGTGAGCTCATGGCTATTCCGGACAATTATCGCGTACTATTTCTGCAGGGTGGGGCGTCTACTCAGTTTTCTATGATTCCGCTCAATCTAGCCAAGGGCGGCAAGGCCTACTACCTAGTAGCCGGATCTTGGGGCAAGAAAGCCTACACCGAAGCAGTCAAGCTGGCTAAGACCGTGCCTTTTGAACCTATTCTCTTGGCTTCGTCAGAGGATTTAAATTACACGGAAATTCCTTCTTTTGATGAAAAGGAGATTGATCCGCAGGCGGCTTATGTGCATCTGACAACCAATAATACTATCGAAGGAACAGCTATCTACGACCTGCCAGCGACCAATGGCGTGCCGATTGTGGCGGATATGTCTTCTAATATCCTTGCTGCTCAGTACCGAGTAGAGGATTTTGGTTTGATTTATGCTGGAGCTCAGAAGAATATCGGACCAGCCGGCGTGACAGTAGTCATCATTCGTGAGGATTTGCTCAATGACGAACCAGTTCTATCTAGCATGCTAGACTACCGTATTCAGGCGGACAATGACTCTCTCTACAATACACCACCGACTTTCGCCATCTATATGGCCAAGCTGGTCTTTGAGTGGGTCAAGGAGCTGGGTGGCGTGGCAGAAATGGAGAAGCGTAATCGTGAAAAATCTGGCCTTTTGTACGACTTCATTGAGCAGTCAGACTTTTACCGCAGTCCAGTCCGTTACAAGGAGCAGCGCTCTGTGGCCAATATTCCCTTTGTGTCTCCTAGCCCAGAGCTGGATGCCAAGTTTAACAAGGAGGCTGCTACGGCAGGCTTCAAGAATATCAAGGGGCACCGCAGCGTAGGTGGCATGAGAGCTAGTCTCTACAATGCCTTTCCGCTCCAAGGTGTCAAGGACTTGATTGCCTTTATGCAGAAATTTGAAGAAGAAAATTCTTAAGAGAGGGAAACTATGGTCTTTAGTGTCAAAACCTTTAATAATATCAATCAAATCGGGCTTAAGGAGCTGGGCAATGCTTTTCAGGTTGACGGAGACAAGTCTGACAATCCAGACGCTTATATCCTGCGCAGTCAAAACCTGCATGGACAAGATTTTCCAAGCAAGCTCAAAGCCATTGCGCGAGCAGGCGCAGGAACCAATAATATTCCTGTCGATCAAGCTACGGCTCAGGGAATCGTGGTCTTCAACACACCAGGAGCTAATGCCAATGCGGTGAAAGAAGCGGTCTTGGCTTCCATTCTCCTGTCTGCTCGTGACTATATCGCTGCTAACAGCTGGGCTAACGGCCTTTCTGGTGATGATGTTCCCAAGCAAGTGGAAGCTGGCAAGAAACAGTTTGCTGGGACAGAGATTGCAGAGAAGACTTTGGGAGTCATTGGTCTGGGAGCTATTGGCGGTCGTATTGCTAACGATGCCTATCGTCTGGGGATGAACGTCCTTGGCTATGATCCTTATGTATCCATTGAAACGGCCTGGAATATCTCTAGCCATGTCAAGCGTGTAGCAGACATTAAGGAAATCTTTGAGAAGAGTGATTATATCACTATCCACGTCCCTCTGACTGAGGATACACGCGCCACTTTTGATCAAGCTGCTTTTGGTCTCATGCAAAAGGGGACGACTCTCATCAACTTTGCCCGTGGCGAGTTGGTGGACAATGCTGCCCTTTTTGAAGCCATAGAAGCTGGTGTAGTCAAGCGCTATATCACAGACTTTGGTGTAGAGGAGCTGCTCCGTCATCCGCAGATTACAGTCTTTCCGCATCTGGGCGGATCGACAGAGGAAGCTGAGCTCAACTGTGCCATTATGGCTGGGAAAACCATCCGCCGCTTCATGGAAACGGGCGAGATTATCAACTCAGTGAATTTCCCTAATGTCCGTCAGACTCTCTCAGCCCCTTATCGGATTACCCTGATTAACAAAAATGTACCGAATATTGTAGCTCGAATTTCAACAGCGGTCAGTGATTTGAATATCAATATTGACAATATCATCAACCGTTCCAAGGGTGATTTTGCCTATACTCTGCTGGATCTGGATGAGTCAGATGAAAGCAAGATTCAGGAGCTGGTTGATAAATTTGAGAATAGCGATAATATTGTGCGCGTGCGTTTAATTAAGAAATAACAAAAAAATACGGCTTACATAAAAGTGATTTATATGCTAAATATCATAGGAGTTATTATGTTTATTATTGATTTAACTTATAAAAAAGACCTAGTAGAAGTTGAAAAATATTTACCAGAGCATATTTCTTTTTTAGATAAATATTATGCATCTGGCCATTTTATCGCATCAGGACGGAAGAATCCTCGGATTGGTGGGATTATTTTAGTGAATACAGATAGTAAAGAAACTGTTCAAAAGATTATTTCAGAAGATCCTTTTTATATTCAAGAGATTGCAGCATATACTTTCACCGAGTTTTATCCGACAAAGTATTCGCAGCACTTCAAGAAAATATTGGATGAGGGTGATGTCTTGTAGAGGAAGCATTTGCTTTCTTTAACAGTAAGCATAGAAATTTCAAGCTATTTTGGAATTTTAGACCACAAAGGCTAGAGATAAATAAGAATTGAGGTAAGTATGTTACAATTTATCGAATACCCCAAATGCTCTACTTGTCGCAAGGCAAAAGCTGAGCTGACTCAGTTGGGACTGGACTTTGAAGCAGTGGATATTGTCAAGGAAACGCCTAGTCAAGAGCAACTTTTGCAATGGATGACTCATTCTGATTTGGAGATTAAATCTTTCTTTAATACCAGTGGTATTAAGTACCGAGAATTGGGGCTCAAGGAAAAGGTGCCTCAGTTTTCTGCTGAGGAGGCAGCCGCACTTTTGGCGACTGACGGCATGCTGATGAAGCGACCACTGCTAGTCCAAGATGATCGGATTGTGCAAGTTGGTTACCGAACAGAATACAAAGAACTAAATCTTTAGTCCAAGATGGGAAATTTCCTGTCTTTTTATATTTTTCTGAAACAATTGAATTTGGCTAATCCATAGAGGCGCAGTATTTGATATGATTTCTAAGAAAGTCCCAATCAAAATCCTATAAAAGTTCTTCTTTTTATGAGAAAATAGAGGAAAAGATTGGAGGGATGTTTATGGCAGAAATTTATCTAGCAGGCGGCTGTTTCTGGGGCTTGGAGGAATATTTTTCTCGGATTGAAGGCGTTGAGGAGACGACAGTAGGCTATGCCAATGGGCAAGTAGAGTCCACTAACTACCAGCTCATTCACCAGACCGACCACGCGGAGACGGTGCACTTGATTTATGACGAAGAAAAAATCAGCTTGCGAGAAATTTTGCTCTACTATTTCCGAGTCATTGACCCCTTATCTATCAACAAACAGGGTAATGATATAGGCCGCCAGTATCGGACAGGTGTTTACTATGTCCGAGAGGAAGATCGTGACATTATCGAGCAGGTTTTTGCTGAGCAGGAGGAGCAATTAGGACAAAAGTTGGCTGTAGAGCTAGAGCCCTTGCGCCATTATATCTTGGCCGAGGATTATCATCAGGATTATCTCAAGAAAAATCCGACGGGTTATTGCCATATCAATGTCAAGGATGCTGAGCAGCCCTTGGTAGATGCGGGCCATTATCCTAAGCCTAGTCAGCAGCAACTTAAAGCAGTGCTAAGTGAGGAGCAGTATCAGGTGACTCAGCAGAGTGCAACGGAGCGCCCCTTCCATAATGCTTACAACGCGACTTTTGAGGCAGGGATTTATGTTGATGTGACAACTGGCGAACCACTCTTTTTTGCGGCTGACAAGTTTGAATCGGGTTGCGGCTGGCCTAGCTTTGCTCGTCCTATCGCTCGCGAGGTTATCAAATATTATCAAGATTTGAGTCATGGCATGGAGCGAATCGAAGTACGGAGTCGTTCAGGAAATGCCCATCTGGGTCACGTCTTTACCGACGGTCCGCAGGAATTAGGTGGCTTGCGCTATTGCATCAACTCAGCGGCCCTGCGATTTATTCCTAGAGAGCAAATGGAAGAGGAAGGCTACGGCTACCTGCTATCCTATATGGACTAATACTCACTTTTGTCGCTTGTCAACCTTTTCAAAATCTAGCTAAACTAGACAGAAATAATCAGCCAATCTCCTCTTTTCTAACGCTCCAAGCATTTATATATGTAAATACCATAGAAAAGTGTATAATGGTTAGGAAAAGATAAATGTTATGGAAGGAATGCAAAATGGAGAAATTGGATATTACTACAATGTCTGATTATAAAAAGGTAGAAGCTGTTATTCAATTACTAATCGATGGAGTTTTGACCAGCTATCGTGTGGCGACAGATGCCAACATCAGCAAAATGAGCATCTTGACACTGGTCAAAGGTAGCAGCAAGATTAAGAATATTACTTATCAAACGGCTATTGCTCTGATTAATTGGTATGAAGAAAATCATGAAAAATACGGCATTACTATTCAATAAGTAGCTGATTTTACTGGGAAATATATATAACTGGAATTCTATGAGTGCTTGCTTGTGGGATTCTTTTACTGAAGGAAAGAATGGCCTTTCCATTATTGCAGGAAAGGCAAAAATTTCATATAATGGAAATAAGAAAAAATGAGCGTAGAAATGTCTGCTGGTTGTAGCAGCCCGCTAAATTTTTTATAAGGAGAATTTAATGTCACAATTATCTGTTAATGCCATTCGCTTTTTAGGAATTGACGCGATTGAAAAGTCTAAGTCAGGTCACCCTGGCGTAGTCATGGGCGCTGCGCCGATGGCTTACGACCTATTTACCAAACAGCTGCGCATCAATCCAGAAGAGCCAAATTGGATTAACCGCGATCGCTTCGTTCTATCTGCAGGACACGGCTCTATGTTGCTTTATGCCTTGCTCCATCTGTCTGGCTTTAAAGATGTCAGCATGGAGGAAATCAAAAACTTCCGCCAATGGGGCTCTAAGACACCAGGTCACCCAGAGTTTGGTCATACAGCTGGAGTTGATGCGACGACTGGACCATTGGGACAAGGGATTTCTACAGCGACTGGATTTGCTCAAGCAGAGCGTTTCTTGGCTGCTAAGTACAACCGTGATGGTTACCCGATTTTCGACCATTATACTTACGTAATCTGTGGTGATGGTGATTTGATGGAGGGGGTTTCAGCTGAGGCTGCTTCTTATGCTGGTCTGCAAAAGCTGGACAAGCTGGTTGTTCTCTATGATTCAAATGATATCAACCTAGATGGAGAGACCAAAGATTCCTTTACAGAAGATGTTCGTGCCCGCTATGAAGCGTATGGTTGGCATACTGCCTTGGTAGAAGACGGAACAGACCTCGCTGCGATTGATGCAGCTATCAATGAAGCTAAAGCTTCTGGTAAGCCATCTTTGATTGAAGTCAAGACGGTTATCGGGTATGGTTCACCAAACAAGCAAGGAACCAATGCAGTTCACGGTGCGCCTTTAGGAGCAGAAGAAGCGGAAGCCACTCGTCAAGCCTTGGGATGGGACTATGCGCCATTTGAGATTCCTGAGGAAGTCTATGCTGACTACCGTCAAAATGTAGCAGAGCGTGGTGCAGCGGCATACGATGCATGGAAGCAGCTAGTAGAGGACTACAAGCAAGCCCATCCAGAATTGGCAGCAGAAGTAGCAGCTATCATTGCTGGTCAGGATCCAGTGGAGATCAAGCCAGAAGATTTCCCAGTGCTTGAAAATGGCTTCTCTCAAGCGACCCGTAATTCTAGTCAGGATGCCCTCAATGCAGCAGCTAAGGTGCTTCCAACTTTCCTCGGCGGTTCTGCTGACCTGGCTCACTCCAATATGACCTACATCAAGGAAGACGGATTGCAGGATGATGCCCACCGTCTCAACCGCAACATCCAATTTGGTGTGCGCGAGTTTGCTATGGGAACAATTCTCAACGGTATGGCGCTTCATGGTGGTCTTCGCGTTTACGGTGGTACCTTCTTCGTCTTCTCAGACTATCTTAAAGCAGCAGTTCGTTTGTCAGCTCTACAAGGTCTTCCTGTAACCTATGTCT